>OOAF01000553.1_pt1 | contig 48488 bp, 37 predicted proteins | sample 1671251 | NCBI WGS metagenome assembly OOAF01 (sample SAMN06348137, study PRJEB24527) | human gut metagenome | biome: human gut; feature: ankylosing spondylitis patient; material: feces | host: Homo sapiens | place: China | collected 2015-10 | reverse complement strand
GAGTCCGCGACGGTCGGTGCCCCGGCCGTCGAAATCCGCTCAAGAGGCGCCCCTGCCATCAGAGTCCGGGGAGTCGCGAGCGTCGGGAACCGGATCGTCATGGCACCTGACTTCGCGACAGCAATAATTTCCCCGTCTCCGAACACCTTGTGTCTGACATGGTCACCGGGACGCCAGGAGCTGCTTTCAAGCGGTTCCCCTGTAAGGAACTTGTCCTTATACATCAGGGCTTCCTTCGCGCTCTCCTCCAACCCCGGTTCAAGCGGGCGTACCAGCTTCACGAGATTCCGGTCAAGCTCAAAAAAGAACCGGCTTGGATAACGGAAAGTGCTGGCCTCACTCGTTCCCTGAGAGTGGCAGAGTATCAGAAGATCCTTCGCGCGGGTCATGCCGACATAGCAGACCCGGCGTTCCTCCTCCATCTCTTCCATGGTGCTCGTGCGGGAACTCGGCATGATACCTTCTGAAAATCCCCAAAGGAACACAACCGGGAACTCAAGCCCCTTTGCCGCGTGAATCGTCATCAGCTTCATCGCGGGCCCCTTCTGCTCTCCGATATCCTCCGCGAAGACTGAGGCCCGCTGAAGGAATTCCGGGAGCGACGTCGGATCATCCGCGTCACTCTCGTAGTTCGCGATTGCCTGCCTGAGTTCCGCGAGATTATTGAGACGCTCATCTTCGCCCGAGAGCTGCAGAGAGGCCTCGTACCCCGAGTCCGCCATGATGAGATTGAAGACATCACTCACCTTGCGGGCGGCAGCGCTCGCGCGCGCCTTCTCAATGACCGCCACATACTCCCGGATCGCCTTCGTGTTGAAAGGCTTCTCGTCAATGTGGCGCTTCAGTGCCTCGTAGTACGAGATACCTTCCCGCATCGCAAGAACTTTGAGGGCATCCGCTTTCTTCGGGCCGAATCCCCGCTTGGGAGAATTCACCGTACGAAGGAACGCCGCGTCGTCCCCCCGGGTCAGCATCCGCATGTAGCAGAGCGAGTCCTTCACTTCGCGTCTCGCGTAGAAAGCGACACCGGACCACACCCGATACGGGATACCGGCTCGGACGAGCGCTTCCTCAACGGCGCGCGAACTTTGTCTCGAGCGGTAGAGCACCGCGAACTCTTCCCAGCCGCGGCCCGCCTTATGAAGATGGAGGAGCGCCTTGACGAACCAGGCGAGTGACTCTTTCTCAGTCTTTTCGCCGTCAAAAACGACCAGGCTCGGATTCGCGGGATCCGCGTCACGCCGGATCGGCACGCCTTCCACCGGGAAGCGGTCCCGGTTATGGCGGATCAGCGAGTTTGCCGCGCCGATGATCGCGGGGAGCGACCGGTAGTTCTGCATCAGCTTGATCGTGCGGCAGTTTTTGTGACTCTTCGGAAACCGGAGCATGATCGCAGGGGAAGACCCCCGCCAGGTGTAGATCGTCTGATCCGGATCACCGACCACGAAGAGATTGCCATTCAGTTCGGAAAGAATATTGGCAAGCGCCGCCTGATCGTTACTCACGTCCTGGTACTCATCCACCATGACGTACTGAAGCCGTTCCTGCCACTTCTGCTTCACGGACGGAAAGTGGTCCAGGATATAGAAGGCCGCCCAGATGACATCATCAAAGTCGAGTCCGAAGATCTTCCGCTCAGCCCAAAGGTAGCCGTAGAAAACCTTATCCGAGATATCCGGTGACTGAAGCGCCTTCTCCCGAAGCGACTCAGGGGATGTCAGCACCAGATCCCGGATGTAATTGGAGTCGTCCTTGAAGTTTCCGATCACATCCATCGCGGCCGAAAACTTCATGAGATTTCCGGGAATCCCAAAGGTTTCGTATACCTCATTCAGCAGCTCAAGCTCATCCTCTTCATCGATCACGATGAAGTCCTTCGGGATACCGATCACATAGCCCTCGTCCTTCAGGAACCGGACGCAGAAGGCGTGGAAGGTACAGATCTGCCCCAGATCGAGATCCCCTGTCATCGCGCGGATCCGGGCCTTCATCTCCTGGGCCGCCTTATTCGTGAAGGTCACGCAGAGAATATTCTGCGGATTGATGCCGAGATCGCGCACAAGATAGACATAGCGGCTCGTCAGTGTCCGCGTCTTACCGGCACCGGGACCTGCAATCACGCAGACCGCGCCTTCCGTGGTCTCAACGGCGAGGCGCTGCTCGGGGTTCAGTTCAGCTTGCTGCAAAGCGGGAAATTCCTCTGAGGAAAAGATAAGCGGTCAGGACAGACCGTGTACGGCATCCTGAGTCAGGGCATTGTTCAGATAACCTGTTTATTTTAAAGAGCTCCGGGCGGCTGCCGGAGGTGCGCCTGTCAGATCTTTTTCTTCGTAGCAGAAAAGCTGCGTCACGCGGCCCGTCTCATCCACCTCGGCGCCAAACCTCGGCAGATGGCCGTTAAAAGCCGCTACCCGGGTAAGGAACGTGCTGAGATGCTTCGCCGGAGCCCCATTGGCGCCGCTCTCATCATCCGCAATGCGGGAGAGGAGCGTCACGGCCTCACTCCAGGGGATACCGGCCGCGATCAGAAAGGGGACCGCCACGCGAAGAAGCGGCAGCCGGAATTTCGGCGGCAGTGACTTTTCCCCATCCATCAGAGCCCGAAGCTTCTCTTCAGGCGGCATTTCGCCCTGCTTCGCGAACGCTTCAAGGCGTGAGGCTTTCTCACGCCACTCTGGCGGCACATCGGGCGATGCTTCAATCAGGCCTTTGAAACGGGTGGACTCTTCAAGGCAAACCCGGCGGAGAGCGGGAAGCAGCCGGTTAGTGAAAAGCACGCTTTTCACTTTGGGGATCGCGTCTGTCATCTGACAAGAGTCTTCGGGCGGCAGAGCGCTCTTTCGGATCATCTTTCCGTTTTTATCCCAGAAAATCTGAGTCACAGGGTCAGAAGCGTGTTTTGCGAGCACGGCGTTTCCCTGTTCCGGGGTCGCTTCTGGCGGATAGGCGAATTCAAAATAAGCCCGGTCCGAGTTCTTTCCCCTGTCACCGATCCCGGAGGCTGCACCGAGCTGCCAGGCGAAGGGAATCCGGATATCGGGAAGTGCGCCCGTGATAGGTGTAAACGCCCCAAGGGATCCTGTCCTCATTGGCTGACAGGTGAAGAGCGTGATAAAACCGGCAGGATCATCAAACCCAAACGCGATCAGCGCGGGACCGAGCGGTCCCCTGAAAACCGGCTTTGGCTTAACCGTCTTTTTCGGAACCGCGGGCACCGGACGTTTCCCGACGCGGACCCGGTCGCGGGACGGCCGGTAGCTTTCCGCTTTTGCCGCTCCCTGCACTGCATGGATACCGCGCCTCACCCGACGGATAATGAGAATCGCAAGAACCACCGCCAGTACCACGCCCAGGGCGATCCAAAAAAACGTATCTCCCACGATTCCCCTCCTTCCGCCTCCGAATGAGGCTCATAACTGCTGATATTCCGTCTTATCGGTAGAGTGTCGTATAGTCCGGTTGATTTTTCAAGCAGACCCGTGCCGGCAATTGCCGGACTGGCAATTTTCATTCGCCTCTGCGCCGGGTAAACCATGGCGAGGAGCCCTCTCTGATGCCGTAGAATAACGGATCTTCAGAGCGCTTCCCCGGATGGATGCCGGGCGGCTCCAATTCCCCGGAATGTCTTCACTGTTATGTCTGTTATCACCTCTATCCCCAAAGCTTTCCCAGACGTAAATTCGTGCATCGTCTATACGTTTGACAAACGTTTTGTCCCGTATTTCTCGGTAGCTTTGCAGTCGCTGATTGACCAGGCATCCGGGAAAAAACGAGATGTCCTTTGCTTCCATGTCGATTTGCCAGCAGAGAGTGAAGAGGAACTTCGCCGACAGTGTCCTCAGAATATTTCATTACGCTTTATCAACGTAGCTGAAGCAGTAAGCGCTTACTTTCCCGGGAACAGTTTTCGGGGAAAAGGCAACTGGCCTATCGCGACCTACTATCGGATGCTGATTCCCACACTCTGCCAGGAGTACCAGACTGTTCTCTATCTGGACGCTGACACAATCGTGGCTGGAGACATTGATCCTCTCCTTCAGCCCGCGCAGGGAGATGAGCCCGCGGCCTGTGTGCCTGAAAGCCTGACTTTCTCACGTTCCTATGGGAAAAACGACATTGACCGACAGAATGCCACTCTGCATCTGAAATACCCGGAAAAGTATTTCAATGCCGGCATGGTGGTTTTTTATCCCCGAAATATCGACGCGAAGGCGTTTAACGCAGAGGTTTCTGACACACTGGCGCACAGAAACCTCCCAATGCTGGATCAGGACTGCCTCAATATCATTCTGAACACCCGGGTTCGGATGCTCGATATCCGCTATAACCTCACGGTGCACACCTGGCCGAAGCTCCCCCCGCTGATCGGTGACCGGACTCTGAGACGCACGATTGAGTCCGCGCTTCAGTCTCCTGTTGTCATTCACTACACCACCGCGGAAAAGCCCTGGCGCTCCAAACTCTATCCCTATCACGACAAGTGGTGGAAAGCTGCCAAGGAAACGCCTTTCTATGAAAAGCTTCGCGCGGCCGCGAATGTTCATCACCGGGATGATCTGCTGAAGTTCTGCTACCACTGTCTGCTGTCCCCTATCTCTAAAAGCCATCGGGAGTCAGCCGCCAAGTACGGTTACCGGTTCTTCTCCCGCTTCTGACCTGAAACGGAGAAGAAATAATCCGAAGGAATTAAATTCCTACTTCATGCGGCCATCCCGCATCTAAAGGATTTATTTGGCGATTTTGATGAAGCGCATACCTCATCCCCTAAAATGGGGCGATAGTGGTAATAGCCTCCTCGTATTGCGGTCTGAATCTCCGGGGCGGCCAATCCGCTTTTGTCTTCTCTAACAGGGTCTCTTCCGTGCTCAGGTCGCCAGCAGACACAATTCAGCTATCGAACGGCGTCAGAATGCCCTGCCTCGGAATTGGTTCGTGGCAGGTCCCGGAGGGCAACGCGCTCCTCAATTCGCTTAGCGACGCTATTCATGCCGGCTATCGTCTGATCGACACCGCGTCGATCTATGGGAACGAGCGTGCCGTAGGCATCGCCATGCGGAATTCCGGTGTTCCCCGGAGTGACTTTTTTCTGGTCGACAAAGTCTGGAACGCGGACCGGGGGTACGAGAAAACGCTGGAGGCCTTCAGGAAAAGCACGGCGCTTCTCGGCACCTCTTACCTCGACCTCTACATGATTCACTGGCCCGCGACGCATGAAGAGCCGATTACCTGCCAGGCGATCAACGCGGGAACGTGGCGGGCGCTTGAGAAGCTGTACCGCGACGGATCTGTGCGCGCGATCGGTGTCAGCAACTTCCTCCCACACCATCTTGTGCCGCTCCTTGCCCGCGCGGAAATCACGCCGATGGTGAATTCACTTGAATTTCATCCCGGCTACCCGCAGTTCCAAGCGCTTCGCTTTTCGCACGAACACGGCATGAAGGTGCTGGGCTGGGCACCGCTCGGGCGCGGCGCGCTGATGGAGGATCCGCTCCTTCAGAGCATCGCCGCGAAGCACGGCAAGACGGTTCCGCAGGTTGCCCTTCGCTGGGCGCTTGAGCACGGGGTGGTGCCAGTTCCGAAGAGCACATCGAAAGCCCATATCGAGGAAAATGCCTCGATCTTTGACTTCACGCTGCCGCTGGACGAAATGCGCGCGATCGACAGACTGCCGCTCACGGCCTTCACGGGGCTAGACCCCGATACCGTGAATTACTGAACGCGGCCACAGAAGGCTCCCCGAAGCCCGGTTTCTGAACAAATATCTGTTCAGACCGGGCTTTTCTGCGTATTTCCGGCCACAAAAAACAACTCAGGGAAAACATAAACTAAAGTACTAGGACTTTAGTCTTGATTTTTAGGACCAAAGTGCTATATTTCCATCATCGGTTGGACGTACGCAGCCAGCCGCTCATCAATTTTCTGGAGAGAAATCATGGGTTCTATGGAAACTAGCCGCAGAAATCTTCTGAAAGCCGGCACCGCCGCTGCCGCAGCCGTTGCCGCTGCGCCGCTCACGGCTCAGGCCGCTGTTTCGGCTGAAAACACCAAGTTTGATGCCACGTATGACGTCGTGGTCGTGGGCTCCGGTTTCGCCGGCATGGCCTGCGCTTATAAGGCTGCCAAGGCAGGCCTTTCCGTTCTCATGATTGAGAAGATGGGCGTCTTCGGCGGCAACTCCGCGATCTGCGGCGGCAACATGGCCTGCCCGGTGAATCCGGTTCAGAAGGCTCAGGGCATCAAGGACTCCCGCGAGCTCTTCATCAAGGACTGCCTGAAGGATGGCCTCGGCATCAACCACACCGAACTGCTGAACGTTCTCGTTGACCGCTGCAACGACACGGTGAAGTTTGTTCAGGACTGCGGCGCTGAATTCGTGCCGAACAAGATGCTGTTTGAAGGCGGCCACTCGGTTCCGCGTTCCTATGAAATCAAGGCTGGTTCCGGCTCCGGGTACATCGTCCCGATGTATGAAACCCTCTCGAAGCTGAAGAACGTTAAGATGCAGAGCCGCACGAAGTTTGACGACTTCGTGATGAATAAGGACGGCCGCGTGGTGGGTGTTGTCTGCCGCGAAGGCTATCGCTTCAACCGCAATCTCGCGAGCGATGACGTCGAGAATAAGACCGGCAAGCGTAAGGTCTACGGCGCCCGCCGCACTGTGATGCTCGCGGCTGGCGGTTTCTCCCGCGACATCTGGTTCCGTCAGGTCCAGGATCCGCGCGTTGTGCCGTCCACTGACTCCACGAACCAGCCGGGCGCCACTGCCGGCGTGCTCCTGAAGGCTCTCGAAATCGGCGCTACCCCGCTTCAGATCTCCTGGCTGCAGTTCCTCCCCTATTGCAACCCGCATGAGGACGGCTTCGGCGTGACGGTGAACTTCACGAACCACGCCTGCATGGACCTCGGCATGGTGGTGAATAAGAAGACCGGCAAGCGCTTCATGGATGAACACGCCGGCCGCAAGATCAAGAGCGACGCGGAACTCGAAGTGATCGGCACGGATAAGAACTACCCGATCGCCATCTGCGACGACGCTATCGTTCACGCGATCAACCCGTCCTTCGTGAAGGCTCCGCTCGCCGCGAAGACCGTCTTTGTCGCTCAGACGCTGCCTGAACTCGCTGATCACTTCGGCATCAAGAAGGATGCGTTCCTTGAGGAAGTGAAGCGCTTCAATGGCTTCGTGAAGGATGGTGAGGATAAGGACTTCCACCGTATTCTGAAGTTCAACAACGGCCTCAACATCTCGAAGCCCCCGTTCTACGGCGTTGAAGTGGCCCCGAAGATCCATCACACGATGGGCGGCCTCCTGATCAACACCAAGGCTCAGGTGATCAGCTCGAAGACCCACCAGCCGATTCCGGGCCTCTACGCCGGCGGCGAAATCACGGGCGGTGTCCATGGCGCATCCCGCCTCGGAACGGTCGCTGTGCTTGACGCTCTGACCTTCGGTATGGTCGCGGGCGAAAACATCGCGAAGTAACAGTCTCTCCTCGCTGCGGCTCCCCCGCCCTCTCCCGGGCTGGAAGAATGCAGCCGCCCCCGGATTCCAAAAGGAATCCGGGGGCGTTTTGTTTTCTCTGATATCCGGGACCTCCTGCACAGATCAGGCGGTCAGAATCGGTTTCAGATCGTAAACGCGGTCATCTGACCCGCCTCTGAGACCTGCCAGTCAGGAAGCGAGAAAATGCCGACCGTGTGATCCTCTGTCCCCGCGTCTTCCTTCGTCCGCTTCACCGCGATCCGGACCTGGTTTTTATCCTGGATGTCCTTCGGATTCACCGGGAAAATCGTCCCATCGCTCCCTTGAGCGGGCTGCAGAAGTTTTCCGTTCAGCGCGAGCGCGAGCTGCCCGGCAGAGTTCCCGAGGTCGAGCATCAGCGTGCCGCCCTCAGGCACCGGAGGGAAGTCCGATCGATCCGCCTCGGTGCTGTAGAGAAGCGGGCCTTCGCCGGCAGAGAAGTCCCAGTCCTGAGAGGCTGAAAGCAGCGCATCAGGTTCCTCTCCCCGCTTCACCCACCATCCCTCTTCTGACGCCGCGGGGAAACGCTCGGGTGTATCCGCGGCCGTCACCTCAATCACCGCGGGACGCGTGATCTTCGCCATCAGAACGGGACCAATCGCGGAACCGAGTTCAAGCGTTTCTTCCGTGAGAGCCCTGATCGATTTCGCGGGGAACGGGAGTCTCAGAATCCCGTCCCAGCCCGGCTCATCCGGTGAAAGCTCGATCTGCCAGACTTCACGCCCGGATGACAGATCAAGCGACACACCCTTTTCAACCCGGGTGATCGCCGTTTCCGAAAAGAATCCCGGGCGCCGCATGCGAAGTGACGGAATCCCCTTCTGAAGCAGATCCGCGTTGATCTCATCCCAGGGATCGGCGCGGCTCGTGTACTGCTCCACCCGGGCGATCTCGGATCGGACGGTGAACGAGTTCCGTCCCTCCGCATTCCGGATCGCGGAAGAGCCGGAAAGTCTGGGACCCGAAGCCGCAATCGCACCGCCAAAAATCACGAAATTAAGAAGCAGATCGAGAGTCGGCGCGCTGTAGCCCCGGATTTCAGAAAGAATCAGGGCGTCAGTGAGGCAGCCGCCGGCGGACAGCCGGTTTCCGGCAAGCTCTCCCGCCTCCAGATCCTCGAGCGGACGGCAGACAGGAATCGCGCCGAGGTTTCTTGCCGCCTCGCTCCAGACACCGGCCATTTCGACACTCCGGTCGGATTCGGGGTCGAAAATAACGAGGCAGTCGCAGTACGGAGTGCCCTGAAGAGTCTTTGCCGCGTCCATCACTTGCTCCTTATTCCTGGCGTCTGAGGAAGAGGGGGAATCTGCCTCACGTTTTTTCTGCAACGCCGTATGCTTAGAGTTATCAGTAAACCTGCGCCGCGAAGGAATACTCCATCGGCGCGCCGGTTGCATTATAGGGGAGAGTCTGTCGGTTCCTGACCCTCAGCTTTTTCTCCTCTTTTTATCTCTCTAAGGAGCTGCATTTATGGCTGATATCGTTGCCCGTTACGTTGGAAACAAGCGTGTTGAAGCGGAAAATCCCCGCTCTGGCGGCCGTCTGACTTTTGATCAGGGGAAACCTGACGGGCTCGGCGAATCCTATGACCCGGTGGAGGGACTGCTCGGTGCCTTCGCGGGCTGCACGCTTACGATGATTGCCTACGCGGCTGAAGCGAACGGCGCTGATGCGAAGGGTGCCACCGCTGAGTGCGACTGCACAATGGCGGAACGTCCCCATCGCATTGCCTCCATTACGCTCACGATCCGCATGCCGCAGGCTGAATACACGGATAGCCAGAAGAAAGTGATTCAGAAGTACGCCGATGCCTGCCCGGTCGGTCTCGCCCTTTCCGATAAGATCGATAAGAAGGTCGAAATCCTCTGGCCGTAACACGGTCTGAATCTGCCGCGGCATCTGCCAGGATGCTGCTGAGAAGCGCAGGGATGTGATCCCTGCGCTTTTTTGCTATCCGCCGCCAGTCTCACCGGGCATAAAATCATTACTGTAGACAGATTTTCCGCGCGGTTAAGCGCCCGGCGCTTAACCGCGTCTCTCAAAGGATATTGAATCTTGCTGCTCTCCATTCTTGTGATCGGTTTCGGTGCCGGGTGCGGCGCCGTTCTCCGCTGGGCGCTCGGGCTCTGGCTGAACAGCCTCTTCCCTGCCATCCCGCCGGGAACACTCGCTGCGAACCTGATCGGCGGCTACGTGATCGGCGCCGCTATCGCGTTCTTCGCAGCGCTTCCTGAACTGTCACCCGAGTGGAGGCTGCTCGTCGTCACGGGGTTCTGCGGCGGTCTCACCACGTTTTCCACGTTTTCCGCTGAAACCGTGACTCTCCTCACGCGGGGCGAATTCACGCTCGCCGCGATGGAGGTCTGCGTTCATGTCGGCGGATCCCTTATCGCCACGCTGGCCGGCATGGGCACCATTGCCATGCTTCGTCACCTTTAAAGAAGGAGCTGTCCATGCAGAAGGGATATCAGATTTCGTTTTTCACTGAGCAGAGCAGAAGAAAGGACGGCCGTCCCATGGGGAACTGGATTCTCGAAACCGCGAAGAGTCTCGGGATTCCGGGGGCAACCCTTTTCCCGGCTGCGGAAGGCTATGGCCGGGACGGATGGCTTAAAAGCGCGTCTTTCTTTGAGTCCGGCGAGCAGAGCGTCGAAGTCCGCGTGGCCGTTACAGAAGCGGACGCGGAACGCCTGATCGAGCGGATCCGGTCTGAAAATCTCGGTGTTTTCTGTGTGAAAACACCGATCGAATTCGGAATTTTGTAACAAATATCTCTATCAGTACTTTAAATAGTAACGAAAAGGCTCCACAGGCCGTGGGTTTTCCCGTAAAATATCGCCCTCACCTTTCATTTCTTTGGACTTTTTACCCTATATCGACTGACTGATGATCACTGCTCTTCTCGCGCACCCCTATCCCCGTTTCTCTGTAATCAGCATCCCGCTGCTTGAGGGATTGAAAGAACAATTCCCTCAAATGGATATCCGGGCGCTTTATGACCTTTACCCTGACAGTTCAATAGATCTGTGGGAAGAGAGGAAAGCAGTCGCTCATTCGTCCCTTATCCTCGTCGTACACCCGGTCTTCTGGCACAGCGTGCCCGCGCTTCTGAAGAAGTGGTTCGATGAAGTGCTCGCTTATGGCTTTGCCTATGGAAACGGAGGCGATGCCGTAAAGGGAAAAGGGGTCCTCTGGATTCCGTCACTCGGCACCGGGTACCGCGACGGCGAATTCCCGGGGGAAGTGGAAATCTCCGAAGTTGAGGCCCCGATCCGCCGCATGTGGACCTTCTGCGGCGCGAAGTGGCTCGATCCCGAGATTATCGATTCCCGGCAGCCGCTCACCCCCGAGCAGTTCTCTTCAATCATCGATTCGCTCGCTGACCGCATCGCTGACTGGGAGTCCTACCATGTTTGAACTCGCCTGGTCGAAGCTCCTTGAATTCTGGGGCGGGTTCCTGACGCACGCCTCTGCGCTCCTTCCCCCGACAAACTCCATCGCGGCGGGTATATCGTTCGCGCTGATCGCCGCGGTGATCCTCGTTCCGATCATGTCCCGGGTTGGTCTCGGCACCATGATCGGGTACCTGCTCGCCGGTATCGTGGTAGGTCCCTATGGTCTCGGCCTCGTGGAAGAAGTCGAGACGATCATGAATTTCGCCGAGTTCGGGATCGTGCTCATGATGTTCCTGATCGGTCTGGAACTCGATCCGAAGCGTCTCTGGGAAATGAAGCTGCCGGTGTTCGCGGGGGGGCCGCTTCAAATGATCCTCTGCGCGCTTCCCTTCGCGCTGCTCCTCGATCTCGCGGGAATGCCGTGGCCGGTCGCCGTGCTGTCAGACTTCGCGCTCGCGATGAGCTCCACCGCGGTGGCGGTGCAGGAGCTCTCATCCCGCAGCATGATGGGGCAGCCCGTGGGGCAGAAGGCTTTTTCGATTCTCCTCTTTCAGGATCTCGCCTCGATCCCGCTGATTGCCGCGATTCCGGTGCTCGCGCTCACGATGGGGAGTTCGGATTCAAACGGCGCGGCAAACCCCGGCGCGGTTGACACGTTGATCCGCGCCGCGATCGCCCTTATCTTCATGGTGGGTGTCGGCCGATTCCTCACTGTGCCCTTCCTCCGGTTCACGATCCGTAGCGGCGCGCGTGAGATGCTCACGGCCTTCGCGCTGCTCCTCACGGTCGGCTCCGCCTGGATCATGCAGGCCGCAGGGCTCTCGTCCGCCATGGGCGGCTTTGTCGGCGGTCTGCTTCTCGGCAGCTCGGGTTTCCGGCACCAGCTGGAAGCCGAGATTTCGACCTTTAAGCAGCTCCTTCTCGGTCTCTTCTTCGTGACCGTCGGCATGAGTATCGACATGCATCTCGTCATGTCGGAGCCGGTGAAAGTGATCCTCGCTCTTGCGATCCTCCTGATTGTGAAGACCGGGATGCTTTTCGTCCTGGCCTTCGCGATGCGGCTGAAGGGCATCGCGAACAAAATGAATTTCGCGGTCTCGCTCTCCCAGGGCGGTGAATTCGCGTTCGTCGTCTTCTCCCTCGCCCAAGGGCAGGGCGTGCTCTCGAACTCGTGGGCCGCCATTCTCACAGTGGCTGTCGCCTGCTCGATGGGAACGACACCGATCCTGATGCAGCTCGCGTCCAAGTGGCTCCAGCGCCGGGCCCGGCGGCTTGATGATGAGGAGGATGACCGTGAGGAACTCGCCGCGGCTCCGGATCTCTCTGTCATCATCGCGGGCTACGGTGATTTCGGCGCGATCGTTGCCCGAATGCTTGTTGCCATGGGGATCACGCCGACCATTATCGATAATGATCCGGACCGCATCCGGCAGGCAAAACACTTCGGCACCAAGGTGTACTACGGTGACGCAAGCCAGCTCGCCCTGCTAAAGGCCGCCGGCGCTGATGAAGCGAAGATCCTCGTCATTGCCGTCGGCCCCGGCGGGATGACAGAAAAGATCGCGGATCTCGCCCGCGAGGCATTCCCGCACCTGCACATCATTGCTCAGGTATCAACGATCGAAAATCATCTCGAACTCCTCGCGAAGGATATCGAGGGGTACCTCGTCAATTTTGAGCCCGCGATCGAAGCTGCCCGCTCGTGCCTTGTGAGACTGAATGTGCTTTCGCCCTACGAAGCGCGCGAAATCGGCGATATTTTCAGACGCTACACCGTCAAACTCATCCGGGAAATGGTGGACACCGGGGGCGATATTGATCAGGCTGTCGCGGCCTACCGTTCAAACGATGAGACGCTTGAATCCGTGATGAAACAGATCCGGACCTATCGCCGGGAGCGAATCGCCGCGATCCGCTCGAGATCCATGCATCTCGCGGAAACTCCGGGGCCGATGCCTGAAACCGGAGCGCCTTCATCTGACGAGAAACCCGCGGAACCCGCTCCCGCAGATCCCGCTCAGGAAAAGAAACAGGCTTCCATGCGGGAGGATGCTCTCGCTGCCTGGCCGCCTCTCGAAGAGGAAAAGCCGGCGGTCACCCCGCCGTCCGAACCGGCAGCGGAACCGGAAAAGGTGCCTGCCTCAGAGACGCAGCCGGCCGCACCTTCCGCAGAAGCGCCTGCCGCGGGCACCAAGCCGCAGGATAAGAGCCCGGAAGAAACCGCTCCGGCATCCGATGCCGCGGCTCCGAAGGCTGACGCTCCGGCTGAAGACACGCTTGATCCGGCATCCGCTGCCGCGAAGAAGGCTCAGGAAGAAGCGCTGAAGGAAATTGCGAAGGAAGCCGCAAAGGCTCCGCCGCCGAACCCCGAGGAGCTCCCCGTATCCGACTACTTCCGGATTTATAAGGGGGACACGGAAACCCCGGCCCCGAAAGAGAACGGAAAAGCCTAGTCTCTCTTCTGTCTTCCTCCCGGGCGGTATGATTCAGGGCTGAAATAAAGGCGGTCTGCGCGGTACGCGGCCGCCTCTCCCTGCAGTCACTTATTTGGAGGAGACGCTTCTCATGACGGAAATTTTCAATTCCACCGAGCTGCGGCGCGAGCTTCATCCGCTTGCCGAGCTGGGACTCAACACCAAAAACACCGCGCAGTACGTTCTCGATCACCTTGAAAAAATCGGCGTTGAGGCTCATCGGGTTGGAAACACGAATGGTGTCCTCGGCGTCATTGATTCCGGCGTTCCTGGCCCCACCGTCATGCTGCGTGCTGACATGGACGCTCTCCCCTTTGAGGTTGACGGAAAGAAAACGGCAATACACGCCTGCGGGCACGACGGCCACACGGCAATGCTTCTTGAAGCTGCGAGCCGCCTCGTCGGAAATATCAAAAAGGGCAAGCTGAAACTGCTTTTCCAGCCTGCAGAGGAAACGCTGGAAGGCGCGAATGTGATGATCAAGGAAGGTGTGCTTGACGGCGTCGACTACCTGGTTGGAGCTCATGTCCGCCCGATTCAGGACCTCGAAGTCGGGACGCTCTGCCCCGCGGTGAACCACACGGCATCCTGCCCCTGCGACATTTATATCCATGGGAAAAGCGCCCACGCGTCCCGCCCGCATCTCGGCATCAACTCGATCTATGTCGGCACGGCAATCGTGAACGCGATTTCCCAGATTCAGCTGCCGCCCAATATGGCCTGGTCCGTGAAACCCACGCAGTTTGACGCGAATGACGGCGCCCTCAACATCATCCCCGCTTCCGCTCACCTCGGGATAGATATGCGGGCTCAGACAACGGAGCTCATGAAGCAGCTGATCGAGGAAGTCCGCCGCGCGGCTGAATCCTCCGCCGCCGCGTTCGGCGCCACGGTTGAAGTGAAATTCGCGACGCTCTGCCCTGCCGCGAACTACGACCCCGAAATCACGGATGAACTCGCTGAATGCATCCGCGAGGTGGCCGGTGACGACAAGCTTGCCCCGGCCTGCGGCGGAGGCGGTGAGGATTTCCACTTCTATAAGATCGCGCGTCCTGAGATGAAGAACGGATACTTCGGCGTCGGTGTCGGCGTAACGCCGGGGCTTCATAAGCAGAACATGACGTTTGATGACAAGCTTCTGCCGCTCGGCGCCGCGGTCTTCGTGAAGTTCGCGCTCCGGCATCTCGGTTAATCGCTGAGATTTCATCATAACGGTCAGATCCGACGGTTCGGGAGCCCGAGCCGCCGGATTTTTTCTGCCCCGAATCCCTTCCGGCTCAGCCCTCTGCGGCTAAACTGTTTTCACCTGTTTTTTTACTTAATTCGAGGTGAAACTGAATGCCCTGCACCACGATCCTTGCCGGTCCGAAAGCGACTGAGGACGGCGCGCTTTATATTTCGCGGAACGAAGACTGCTCACCGGATGACGCGAAGCGTCTCGTGTATCACCCGGCAATGAAAAACGCTGAAGGAGCTGTCTTCCGCTCCTTCCGGAATGACTTCACCTGGCCTCTGCCGCCTGAGTCACTCGCGTACCTTTCGGTCTCAGACTCCGCGACGGACGGCGCATCCGAGGGCGAAGCCGGTTTTAACGAAGCGGGCGTCGGCATCACCGCGACAGAAACGATCTTCGCGAGCGCTGCCTCACTCGCGATCGACCCCTATCTCCCGAAAACCGGTGTGATCGAGGATTCGCTCGAAGACTCCGTTCTCCCCTTTATCCATTCAGCGCGCGAAGGCGTACTGCTGCTCGGGAAACAGGTAGAGACTGCCGGTGCCGGTGAGGGCTGCGGTGTCGCCTTTGTCGACTCAAAGGAAATCTGGTGGTTCGAAACCTGTTCCGGTCACCGCTGGGCTGCGGTGCGGCTTCCGGACGATGCCTGCTATGTCACAGCGAATCACGCGAGACTCCAGGAGTTTGACCCGGAAGATACCGAAAACTGCCTTGGCTCCCCGGATCTCATTTCGTTCGCGGAAGAGAACGGTCTCTGGAAAACCGGTGTCCGTCCCTTCAACGTGAGAAAGGCTTACGTGGATGAGAACACCGCCCGGGATACGTACTACAACTTCGCCCGGAACCGCGTGCTTCTCGAGAAGTACTGCCCGTCTCTCCGTCTGAAGCCTGAGGAGGACCTCACCTTCCCGGTCTTCGTGAAGCCGGAGTCCAAACTCACACTCACCTCAATCGCGTCCGGTCTCCGGAACCGCTATGAAGGGACGGATTCCGATCCCTATCAGACGGATAACCCGCACACCGCCTGGAGACCGATCTCGGTCTTCCGCTGCAGCCAGAGCCACATTCTGCAGCTGAAACCCTGGCTGCCGCTCGCGGTCGGCGCTGTGACCTGGGTGTCCTGGGGAATGCCGTCTCTTGGCGTCTTTGTCCCGGTCTTCCAGGGAGCCAAGTGGTTCCCGAAGGCGTATGGCATTGGAACGCACGACGCGGACAGTGTCTCAGCCGGCTGGGCCTTCCGGAAGGTGCAGACGCTCGCCATGACGGACTACCGCGCCTTTGAGCCGATTGTCCGCCGCGTGTGGGACGCCTGGGAGCGGGAGGCTGAAGAGCGCGTGAACCGGATCCAGATCCGCTACGCCGCGCTCGTAGAGAAGAGTGCTGAAGAAGCTGACCGCTTCCTGCAGCTCGAGTCAGATCGGATTCTCGAAGATGCTCTCACCCGGGCCCGCGCGCTTGAGAACGAGCTGATGACGCTCCTCACCCGGAAGATCAGCGCGAAGTTCCCGTTTAACGGGGCCTGACTGAATTCCGTTCCTCTTCACTGATGCAAAGGCCGGAAGGGTCCCCCCCTTCCGGCTTTTTTTCTGTCAGTGCGGTGGAGCCGCGTTTCCGCTCCTGAAAGCACCAAAGCCCCGCTCAGTCAATGCCCTGACGCAATTGATGTATATCTTTTCTCACGGCTCTGATCATTACCTATTCCGGCCTAATCCCTGAAACCTATTCGCCTATAATCGATCGTGCCGGCGGTATACCGGACGCAGTCCGGAAGGCTGTCCGAAACCGATTCATTCGAAGTTCCATGTGTTTCTCTTTTCTGTGAAGGAGATCAGGAAAATGGCTTTTTCTTCGTATTACCCGCAGCTCGTCTCTCAGCGCCGTGAACTTCATCAGTGGCCGGAACCCGGCTGGACTGAATTCACGACCACTTACTATCTCGCTAAAAAACTGAAGGAGTGGGGGTACGACGTCCTCCTCGGGACGAAAGTCGTGAATCCTGATGCCGTTCTCGGCCGATCCGAAAAAGACGTGGAGGCCGGTCTTCAGGCCGCCCGTGATCATCACGTTCCGGAAGAATTCCTGAAAGCCACTGAGGGCTACACAGGGGCTGTCGGTATCTTTGACTCCGGCCGCCCGGGCCCGACGCTTGCCATGCGTTTTGATATCGACTGCATCCCGGTCCAGGAAACCACCGATGCCGCTCATATTCCGACAAAGGAAGGCTTCCGCTCGAAGCATGACGGCTATATGCATGCCTGCGGCCACGACTGCCACATGTCGATCGGGCTCACTGTCGCGAAATTCATCGTTGATCATAAGGACGAACTTTGCGGCCGGATCAAGATCGTTTTCCAGCCGGCAGAAGAAGGCGTCCGCGGCGCTAACGCGGTCGCTGAATCCGGTGTCCTTGACGATGTCGACTACTTCGTCGGAAGCCACATCGGCATGGTTGCGAAGTACGGCGAAGTCGTGATCGATCCCTGGGGCTTCCTCTGCACGACGAAGTTTGATGTCACCTACACCGGTAAGCCTGCTCACGCCGGTATTGAGCCGAACGCCGGCCGGAACGCTCTCGCCGCGGCCTGCTCCGCGACACTTCAGCTTCTCGGCATCCCCCGCCACGGCTCCGGCATGACCCGCGTGAATGTCGGCATGCTGAACGCCGGCAAGGGCCGGAACGTCATCCCGCCGAACGCCACCATGGTGATGGAAGTACGCGGTGAAACCGCCGAAATCAATGACTACATGGCTGAACAGGCCATGGCGATTATCAAGGGGAACGCCGTTTCCTACGGCGTCGATTACGACGTCCGCAAGATGGGTGCGGCCTGCGATATGAAGAACGATCCCGACATGATCGATGCGCTCCGCGAAGTGGCAAAGGGAATCCCCGAAATCAAGACGATCACGGAGAAAGCGAACTTCGGCGGTTCTGAAGACGCCTCGCTCCTCGCGCGCCGCGTGAAGGATCATGGCGGCAAAGTCGCGTTCTTTGTGAACGGCGCTGACCGCGAAGCCGGTCACCATCAGTTCAACTTCGACGTGAACGAAGAGGCGCTTGACACTGGCTTCAAGATGTTCGCGGGCATGGTGAAGAAGATCTGCGGCCGGAAGTAACAGGTCTGTCGCTTTCCTTCAGAGCCAGGTCTCTGAAGCCGCGTTTTTTGCGGAATATTTTTGCGTTTTCCGCAAACCGTGCGAAAATGAATTTCCATCTTCGGCTCCTCTAACCATGCCTAAATACGACGATCTTGGCAGCTGGAAAATTTTTCTTTCACTCGCGGAGTCCCGGAGTTTTTCGGTTACCGCGGAGGCTTTCGGGGTGGAACCGTCAACCATCAGCCGGACCCTTGGAACACTGGAAAATTCGCTCGGTCAGAAACTGATCGACCGCTCCGCGAGGCCTCTTGAACTGACCCCCAAGGGACTCTGGGCCGTCAAACGGATCGCGCCGATCATTCGCTCCCACGAGAAGCTGATTGACGAGATGACAGAGGACAGCACGGGGCTTGAGGGGCAGATCCGGGTTTCCGTTGCCCCTGGTTTCGCGACACGATACCTCGTTCCGATGCTCGCCCGCTTTTCCGAACACTATCCGAATATCACGTTCGAAATCCAGGTTGGCATGGGTGCCGCTGATCTGAAGAAGCAGAAAACCGATGTCGCGATTATTACCGGCAATCCGGAGGATCCGAAGCTTGTGACACTCCCCCGGGGGCGGAATATTTACTTGCCACTCGCCTCTCCCGCCTACATCAAGGCGCACGGCATGCCGCTTGAACCCGCGGATCTCGCTCACCACACGGTGTTTATCTATTCGGGCCCCGTCCGTGAGCAGACAAGAACTCTGAGGAAAGGAACTCTTGAGGTTTCGGTGCCGGCAGGGAAGACTCTTCTCAGCCCGGATATTCTGTCGATCCGTCAGGGACTGATTGACGGGCTTGGCGTATCGCTCGATATGCCGCTTGTCCAATGCTGGGAAGCGATCCGCGATGGGACTCTCGTTCCGATTCTTCCCGGCTGGCGCCGCCCGCAGGCGGAATGCTTTGTCGCTCTCTCTCGCTCCAGCTGGCATATCAGACGCTGCCGGATTTTCGCGGAATGGTTCGCATCTGAACTGAGAAAACTCTTCCTAAGCTTTGAAGAGGCGGTTGAAGGCATCGTGCCGCTTGAGGGACCGATCGGCACAAAATCTTCGAACTCAACCGGATAGAGCCGTCCTGAACGTTTCGTTTACAGCCTCGTGCGGCCTATTGCTTCAAACTTTGAATCATTTCGCAGGGGCATCCTGAGCTACCCGTTTCGTTTTCAATCGATACAATTAATCAGTCTTTCTCCTTTTCATTAAAGGCATTTTTATGGCTTCTCCGATTCGCAAAGTGGTTTTCCCCGTGGCAGGGCTTGGGACCCGTTTTCTCCCAGCCACCCGGGCGGTTCCTAAGGAAATGATCCCCGTGGTCGACAAACCTCTGATTCAATACGCAGTCGAAGAAGCCGCGAAGGCAGGTATCACTGACATGGTTTTTGTGACGGCCGCGGGGAAAGAGGCCATCATGAACCACTTTGACTATTCCTATGAACTCTGGAATGAGCTGCAGTCAAAGGGAAAGAAAGAGCTTCTCGATGTCGTCCGTTCCATCTGCCCGCCAGGCGTTCATTTGATTTTCACCCGCCAGTATTCCCCGAAGGGGCTGGGGGACGCCGTTCTCTGCGCAAAGCCTGTTATCGGAGATTCCCCCTTTGCTGTGATTCTGCCCGATGATCTTGTTGACTCCCCGAGCTCCTGCATTGGGGAACTGATCACCAAGCGGGAAGAGAAAGGCGGCGGAAACGTTGTCGCTGTGCAGAATGTCCCCCGTGAAAAGACAAATCTCTACGGTATCGCGAGTGTTAAGGCGGATGCCCCTGAGTCTGTTACAGGTCTGGTCGAGAAGCCGAAGCCTGAAGAGGCGCCTTCCACGCTGGCTGTAATAGGCCGCTATGTTTTCGAACCGTCCATTTTTGACTATCTGGAGAACGTCACTCCTGGGGCCGGCGGTGAAATCCAGCTGACAGACGCCATGGAGGCTTCGCTCGAAAGTGTCCCTATGACTGCCTGCAGATTTTCCGGGCGGCGTTTTGACTGCGGTTCCAAGCAGGGATTCATCACCGCTACGGTGCATTATGCGAAGAAAGCCGGATTCGATACGTCAGGAGACGCAGAGTAGTTCTCAGTAACGGAGTCTCTGTTGCCTCGTCAGGAACAAAAAAGGAGAACTTAAGTTCTCCTTTTTTGTTTCTGAGATAGTGGCAAGAGCAAATTTTCTCAGTCAGTCGCTACATAAATTTCTTCAGATAGACCTGTAGCTTTTTTCTGTAATGCTCTTTCCTTTTCCCTGAAAGAAACTTTGCAAAAAAACAATACTTAATGAGTTTCAGAACTGAAATTTGATTGATATTCTTTTGGTCATCGGAAGGGCCAACGATTTTCAGCATGCTCTGATGACTATGAGGATCATAGCGCTTGAAAAGACAAGCGTTTAGATCTCTTAATCTTAAGAAAGTATTCCCATAATAAACATCACTCAGAGAGGATGGGATCGCTATCAGAGGATAGTATCCATCATTTTGTGCAGCATAAGCCCAGATCCGCTCAATGCCATGCAGCAATGTACCGTCAGGAGCAAGAGGTTCTTTCGGCATCTCGTCATACGTCCAAGAACGCGAGAGAATTGTCCTTGATGCTTCTTTTTTGATCCAGAAAACGGATCCAAAGGGAGCGACTACTTGCCCCTTTTCAACGGGGACATTAATACCAAGCTTCTCCCAAAGTTTTTCAAAAGCAGATAAATTCGGTCCTATTTCATCGCCTATCGTCGTAAATGGACCAAAATTCGGAGGAGGAGAAAAAATCATCCCTAGCGATTGTTCGCGGGAGAGAAGACTGATGCAGTTATTGACGTAATCTTTGGAAAACAAAACTCCGTTCCAGCATAACCGATCGAATGAGTCCCCTACAATCTGCATTAATTGAGGGGATTTCTTATCTTTAACACAGCAGATATAGTCGTATTGATCAAAGATATCCCGGGCAGCTATGCAATAAGCCGCAAAATCCCGCCCCTTGTTGATCTTGATCCGGTATTCAATATCAAGATCATAATGACTGAATGCTTTGCGGTATGCCTCTAACGTCTCATTTGATGTAGAAATCAGACAGATATGAGTTTTAGATGGAAGATTACGAATATAGGGAATATATTTATCGACAGAGTCTTCATAGTATGCAAAGAAAATAGCAGCTATTTTTTTTGATTCCAGTACTTTGTCAATATTTTCGGATCTATCATCTAGGATAACCTGATTAAAATGAATATTACTGTTCAAGACACTTAGCTGCGTTGTGCCCAACAGGTCTTCATATATTTCGCTCACAGGATATCCCAGCTTCTCCAGTTTTTCCATCACAAGCCGGGGTATTTCTCCGCCTGTAACTTCAGTCCAGACTTCAGGTGATGAACTGAATAGTTTTCTTTTTACCAATGGATATCGGCAGTTAATATAATCGTAAGCCTGATAATACGAAGGATTCATTATTCCTTCAGGTTTAAAAACTGTGTCCCAGCTAAAACCAAGAGATTCAAGATAAGCCGTGAATTGAGTTTCGTGCCAATTAACTTCCTCCAAAAACTTATCGTAGTAATGGAGGTCTTTCCAATATTTTTCGAAGCCCTCGGATTCGATAACAGGACGTCTCAGAACAATAAAGAAAGACTGGATGTGCGCTCGGATATACGAATCCGGTTTATCAGGCAGAAGCTGGGATTTTTTTATCTCCACCTGGCGAGTCAATCCCCAGAAATCACAGGGATTGCCTGCCATTTTTTGGAAACTTTCTGAGAACGGATACACCGGACCATAGCAACTGCAGTTTGTCAGAATCAACTCATCAAACCGTCGGACCTCATTCCACCCAAGGTGGTCGAAAGCTGCCTTCCATGCACCAAAATCAATTCCTCGATTCTCACGCTGCAGAACATCCACGCCAAGACGCTCAAGCGTCTCTTTTCCTTCCTTGGACAAATTCCCATTGGCGATAACAATAATCCTGTCAGCAACCTCCTGAAGTCCCTTCAGATACGTCAGAACATATTTTCTGACAATTCCATTTTTTTCCCAAAAGGTATAAAAAGCTAATCGCTTCATAACGGGCTCTAAGATATTTTCAGTTTTCTGACTTTCCGTTGACAAATAAAAAACGGATTCACAGGCAGGTGAATGGATTTTACCGCAGATGAATCAGGTCATTAGTCCGGAGAAATCACTTAATTAGTGTAAATATTTAAATTGTTGATTAAAAATATATTTTTCCCTTATTATTTACCAAAATTAAATATTTACTTTAACACCGAATAGATATTAAAAAAACCGCCGTTCAGCGCGGCGGTTTTCATCTGAATTAAATGTCTGATGTCACTCAGGCATCTTCTCTCAGTCTGTTCTCAGCCTCCCGCGACAGCTTCTTACCAAACTCAACACCCGGCTGATCAAACGGATTGAGACCAAAAAGCGTTCCCAACATCGTGATCTTATGCTCATACATCGCCATCAGGGCTCCCAGCGTCTTAGGTGTAAGGTCACTGATGCTGATCGTCGTGACGCCGTTAAACCACGGCATAGAGGGATCACGGGTCACAAGAGCTTCCGCCTGAGCCCTGGCATTCGCGATCATGACACGATGAAGCTCTTCATGGCTATGCCCCGGCTTCTCGCAGGAAATCAGGTCAATACTCGTTCTTCCGGTCCCTTCACGCAGCCACTGATAGAAAGAATGCTGAGACTCGTCACCGTGACCGCCCCAGACAGCCTGTCCCGTATTGCCAACAATCACTGTACCGTCCGCCCGGGTAGTCTTGCCGAGACTCTCCATCTCAAGCTGCTGCTCCCAGGAAACAAAGATTCTCAGGCGCTCGTCATACGGCAGCACACACTGAAGGGTGATATTGAGTCTCGTGGCGTTCCAAAAAGCAATCAGGGCAAGCAGTGCGGAAATGTTTTCGGCCACCGGGGCATCGTAGACATAGCGATCCATCTCATAGGCACCCGACAGGAACTGATTAAAAACATCGGTGCCAAGAGCAATCATATCGGGGATACCGATGCTACCCCACACAGAAAACCGACCGCCAACCCAGTCCCACAGCGGATATAAGTTCTCCACCGGAATCCGAAGATCCTTATACGCATCAGGATTAGCGGAGACCGCGATAACGTGTCTATCCCGGGAGCTTCCGGTAATTCCTGCAGCCGCAAGCCACTCATCAACGACCGACGCGTTGACCAGTGTCTCCCTTGTGTGAAAACTCTTGCTGGATACAACGACGAGCGTGCGGAAAGGATCAAGACCATAAAGAATCCGGTCCAGCTGGACTCCGTCAACACCTGACAGGAAATGGACCTTGATTGGCTGCGGTAGCCCCATCAAAGCATGATAGACCGCGCGAGGACCAACTTCCGAGCCGCCGATACCAATATTGATGACATCCGTGATCGTGTCTCCGCGGCATCCTGTCCATTTGCCGGATCTCACAGACTCCGCGAAAGCATAGGCCCGATCCCGCGCCTCTTTGACCTCATCAAAATGAGGCGACGCCGGATCCTGTGAGCGAAGCGATGTGTGAAGAGCGGCCCGGTTCTCTGACTTGTTCACGATTTCGCCCTGAACCATAGCGTGATGGGCTTCCATCAGACCAAGGCCATTTGCAAAATCAACCAGTCTGGCGAGATCGTCCTGCGTCAGCCTCTGGCGACTGAAATCCACCCGCAGTCCGCACGCTTCAAAAGCAGTGACTCCATCCCCGTCACGAAGGAACGGTAGGAGCGGCTGAGCAAATTTTCTTGGGCTATTCATCTTTTTCTCTGAACAGTTTCATCAATATGAATCACGTAACGGTCATTGTACCGGGTTGGCATATGGTTTTCACCTAAATAAGCCTACCTGTCCGATAGAGAAAAAGCTAATTGTTCAGCCTGTTTTATTTCTTCAAAAGTATTGCAGTTATCAAAGGCAGAGATATCAGGAAAAACAGCTGTCGCTGCGCCGATTTCCTTAAACCACTGACGTACCCGATGATTGCCGGCCGCGTTGTAAGCCTCCAGCTCAGGAAAGAGATCTGCTCTGACACAGGCAAACGTGGGCTGGAGTTCTCCGCAGGCTTCCGCTATTGCAGATCTGGCGCCCGCAGCATTTGCAGCGAAAATCAGCTTCTCAGTGAGATCCGACGGGAAAAAGGGACAGTCACAGGGAACCGTGAAAAGCCAGGTTTCTTTCCTGGATTCCTCAGGAAGACTCGCAATCGCCGCCTCAAGCCCTGCCAGAGGCCCCGGAAAAGAGTCCGTACGGTCCGGAATGAGTTCAGTATCAGGAGGCAGAACCTTCCGGTATTCGTCAAACGACCGATTGGCGCTCACCAGAATCCTGTCGACCTGAGGTGAAAGACGACGATAGGCACGAAGCGCCAGCGGCTCTCCCTGAAAAGGAACAAGCCCCTTATCAGCCCCGCCCAGCCGTGTGGCGCGGCCCCCCGCAAGAATCAATCCAATCCGCATCATTTCTTGTGGTGCTTCTTCTTCAGCTTATTTTTGGCTTTCTTAAGTTTGGACTTCTTTTTTCTATTGGCTTTCTTCCGTCTCCAGGCCTTGATCGCCGTTTCCGGAACACCATCCTTCACTTCACCGCCAATCGGATCCGTCCACAGAATCTCAATCGGAGAATTAAGCGCCTTAGCGATGCTTTTCGCCATCCGCTCGAGGCAGTCCCGTTCAATTGGGCTTGGAGAATCGGATTCGACCCGGACAGTCAAGCCCTTCTCGCTTCTCTGAAGCGTAACCCCGGTAACCGCCGACCGATGGCTCTTATCAAGACCTACCGCCAGACGAAGGAAAATGCCGGCCTGGGCTGCCTTTTTCCAGTCGTCATCTGAAAGACGGATGAAAAAAGGATGCGATTTGCCGTAATACTTGCTGCTATAGATGATCGCCGCGAGAAGATGCGTTTCGCGCTGCGTAAAGCCGAGGAGATCAGAATTCGCGACGATATAGGCGCTGTGCTGCCGCTGCCTGAGATAAGAAATGGAAATGCCGGTTTCCTGAAGCCAGGAGGCGTATCCCAGCAGTGCCCCCCACTCTTTTGGCAGATCAGTGAGTCCGAGCTCCCGCGCCTGAGAAAACAGACTGCGGGAAAGGAACGAGACCTGCTTCGCGTGACGCACATCGATCTGGAAAGTCTTGGCAAGGCTCTTCACAGCATGGCCTCGCTGCTTCGACTCCACAGCCCGCCCCGGAATCAGTCCTTCTGTCTCAAGATACTGAATGAGAACCCCATCCCGGAGTCCGCGATCAGTGATCGAAATCTGATTGAATCCGAGCTCCTCCATCGCCGTGAGGAAAATCGCGGCACCTGGAATAATGACGCCAACCCGCTTCTGATTCATGCCAGGAAGCGCCGCGCGCTCGGCGGCTGTTGAACTGCAGATCTTATCGACAACAGCCCGGACTTCATCAATTGTGATAACCGTGGTGTCGGATGACACAGAGGTCTGTTCCGCGGTACGCATGGATAAAGCGAGACTCGCGATCGCACCGGCCGTTCCGGAACTTGCGATCAGCTCACGGGGCTTCTTTGCCAGAAGCCGTTTGAACGGCATCACAGACTTATCGCGGACATAGTCCTGGACTTCACGGAACTTCGCCTTCGGCACGGCATCGGGAAAATCTCTGAAAAAGAGATCCGCGAGACGCACACAGCCAACACGGAGTGACTCTGCCGCGAGCAGCTCCCCTTCCCGCGACACAGAGAACTCCGTGCTGCCGCCGCCGATATCCATATAAGCGCGCGGATAGTCGGCTCTGGGAAGAGAGGCTTCAACCCCCATCGTGATCAGACGGGCTTCTTCCGGTCCTGAAATCACACTGAAATCGATTCCGGTCTCAGCCTTGACCCGTTCCGTGAATTCTTTTCCGTTTTCCGCCTCACGGACAGAGGCTGTAGCGACCGCCACCACCTTGCTCACACCGTAGGAGCGGCACGTTCTCGCAAAGGTCTTCAGTACCGAAATCGTGCGCTCAATTGCCTGCGGCTGCAGCGCCTGATTTTCGAACGCCCCCTCGCCAAGCCTCACCATCGACTTGACGCAGTTCAGAACCTGAATCCTCCCATCTCCGCCAACCTGACTCACCAGAAGTCTGAGCGAGTTGCTTCCCAGATCGATCACCGCAACACGCCGGGCACCTTCAGGAAGTGGTACCTGTGAATCTTGTTCAGACGCATCAGCCGCGTCCGGCAGCTCCAGATAGGAGGATGGTTTCATACTTTTTTTCCTTTTTTCAGGACCCGTACTTTTCGCTCATCAGCGCCTGGGCATCAACGAGAGGCTTGCCTTCGGCGGGGAGGATGCGTTCATACTCATCCCCTTCAAGCTTCCAGGTACGGGCGTTATCCGCGAGCTGAAGCTTCAGCACTTCGTTCGCGATACGCTCCTTCAGGGCTTCATCGAGCACCGGTGTCACTACTTCGATACGGCGATCGAGGTTGCGGCCCATAAGGTCAGCCGATCCCATGTAGCATAAGCTCTTCTCGGTATCCTCAAGAGGTCCGAACCAGTACACACGGGCATGCTCAAGGAACTTGCCGAGAATCGCGCGCACGGTGATGTTGTCGGAAATCCCCTTGATGCCGGTCTTGAGGCAGCAGATACCGCGCACGAGGCAGTCCACCTTGACGCCCGCGATCGAGGCTTCATAAAGCAGCCGGATCATATCGGGGTCAACAAGCTGATTGCACTTCAGCACAATGCGGCCGTTCCCTTCACGCTTATGACGTTCAATCTCAGCGCGGATAGCGCGCTCGATTCCGCTTCGCATGCAGGTCGGGGAAACGAAGAGCCGGCGGTAGTTATCACGGACAGCGTATCCGGTCATCACGTTGAAGAGGTCCGTCACATCGGAGCAGATATCCTGCGCGGACGTAAGAAGGCCAAGGTCGGTGTAGTTCTTCGCGGAGCCGGGGTTGTAGTTGCCGGTACCGATATGAACATAGGAGCGGATGCCGCTCGCTTCCTTACGGATCACCAGGCAAAGCTTGGCATGCACTTTGAGCCCCACGAAGCCGTAAACCACGTTCACGCCCTGGCGCTCCATTTCTTCTGCCCAGTTGATGTTCCGCTCTTCGTCGAAACGGGCCTTCAGTTCCACCACAGCGGTAACCTGCTTCCCGCGCTGACGCGCTTCCATCAGCGCCTTCACGATCGGGGAGTTATTGCCGACGCGGTAAAGCGTCATCTTGATACCCAGCACAGCCGGATCCTTGGCTGCCTGCTGCACCAGATCCACGACTGAAGTGAATGTCTGGTAGGGGTGGTAAAGCAGAATGTCACGCTTCGCGATGTTTTCAAAAAGCTTATCAACCGGCTGAGTATCCGGGTTGAAGCTCGCGAAGTACGGCGTGTCCTTCAGCTTCGGATAATCCAGATCATTCAGAGCCATGTAGCCCGCAAAGGCCATCGGCCCCTTGACGCTGTAAACTTGGAAGGGCTTCAGCTTCATCTTCTGAATGATGAATTCCGTGAGGTTCGAGGGCATACCGTGTTCGGTTTCGAGGCGAACCACACCGCCCCACTGACGGCGGGTCACGGAGTCACGAACAGCCTCAAGCAGGTCGTCCGCCTCGTCCTCTTCAATCTCCACGTCCGTATTACGGGTGATGCGGAACATACCCTTGCTCACCACCTGGTACCCCGGGAAGAGAAGCGGAAGGAATTCACCGATGATTTCTTCTGTCGGCACCACATCGATGCGGCGGTTTCCGAGCGGATCATCCGCCTCCATTTCATCCCCCTCGCTCGTCACGAAGAAGAAGCGGGGAATGTTATGCGGCACGCGGAGACGCGCGTAGTGATGCGTGCCGTCACGGCTCTGCAGTTCGATCAGGAAATTGATAGAGACATTCGAGATTCTCGGGAAAGGATGTCCCGGGTCGATCGCCTGAGGCGTGAGAATCGGATAAATCTCCGTCTGGAACCGCGCGAGAAGCGTTCTCTGAGCATCAGGAGAAAGCTGATCATAAGAAGCGACCCGAACACCTGCCTCAGCAAGAGCGGGCTGCAGTTTCTCGGTCCAGTGAGCAGCCGCTACATCAATAAGAGCAAGCGCCTTTTTGCGGATTTCCGTCAGCTGACGGGCGGGCGTCATCTTATCGGGGCCGGAAGAACCGGAACCCGTCTTGTACTGCTTAAAGATGTTCGCCACACGGACCATGAAAAATTCATCAAGATTCGTATAGAAAATCGAGAGGAACTTCACCTGATCGAGCAGCGGGCGGTTCGGCTCAATCGCCGTTTCGAGAACGCGCTTATTGAAGTCGAGCCAGGAAAGCTCGCGGTTCGTATAGAGAGCAGGAGAAGTGAGCGAAGTCACCTTGCGCTGAGCACGCTTCGGGCGGGCTGACGCGGCGGTCTTCGCGGCGCGGGAAGCAACGGCCTTGACCGGGCGGGATGTGGCAGCTGCAGCAGGCTTCGCGGCTCGGCGGGTGCGCGGACGGCGTGCCGCCGGCTTGGCACTCTTCTCTGCTGTAACAGGGGACTCAGTAACCTGAGCAGGTGCATTCTGATCGGAAGTTTTCTTGGAAACTGGCATATGACCCTCGCGCTGACTCTCTTCAGCTCAAAAAGCCGTTATGGGAATCTGTCTATTTTTCGGAGCTTCTTATAGGCTAAAAGAAGCCGTAAAGATAACCTTAGCACCAGAAAGTGACAAATGCATTACAAGCCGCAAAGTTGCGGGGAAAGCTCTTTCAGGAGGGGGTAAAAACCGATCGGAAAGCGATTGATAAATCAGAGGAATCAGGCGGAGGAAGAAACGGGAAAGAAATTTTCCGGATTCCAGAACGGAAAAAGGCCAGCTATCATTAGCCGGCCTCTCTTCATCACATCAGAAATTCTGGAGCGGGAGACGAGTCTCGAACTCGCGACCTCAACCTTGGCAAGGTTGCGCTCTACCAACTGAGCTACTCCCGCAGAACGAGGATGCATTTTACACAGTCTTATACAAAAAGCAAATGCCGTCACAAAAATACGGTATAAACTATTTTATTCAGTCTGTATTGGTCTTCCTGATGCGGCGGCCTGTCAGACTACAATAGGCGCACCACTCACTCAGTTTTACAAAGCAGGCTCAACACTATGAATTCCAGGCTTCTCTGCACCGTTTCCACCGCCCTGATCGCGCTCTTTTCTGCCGCCGCCGGGGCCGCGGTTCCTGATCATTCAGCAGCCTTCTGCCCCGCGAAGGGAAAGATCTCAATCGTGGACTTTGAAGCCAGCTGGTGCACGCCCTGCAAGATGATGAAACCCGCATGGAAGGCCGTCGAAAAAGAATACAAGGGGAAAATTTCCTTTGTTCATATTGATATCGATGAGCATCCGGATATCTCAAAGGCCATGCAGATCAGCGCTGTGCCTACCCAGATACTGTTCGACCGGCAGTGCAAATTTATTGACGCGCATTCGGGCTATCTGTCCGAATCCGATCTCCGTGCCACGTTTAATAATGTTCTGAAGAAGTACTGAGTGGTATCCTTTCAATAAGGTCTGGTAATCTGTAGAATAAATCGTTACTAGCAATCTGTAACGAACGGATAACCTTTTATACCTTTTCTTAGCAGTCAGCCATCAATCGGCGCCGCTAGAATGAAAGAAATAAAGCAGGGATCCGGCCCTGACGCTGCAGATCCCGCTGCGGAGCTTTGCTTTGTGAGGTCTCCGCCTGTTCACACAGAAGGAATACATATGAATCTCAGATTTCTTGCCCTTCCGGCTGCGCTCGCTGCCGTTCTTGCCCTCTCCGGCTGCGCTAACGACAACGCGCGCTACCGCGCGGATGTCTACGGTCCGGGTTCCCTTAACCAAGCGCAGGCTGTGAAAACCGTTGAAATTCTGTCGGTTCAGACGGCCCGCATCGCGCTCCCGAATGAAACCAAGAACTCTGCGGCACAGCTTGCCGGTACCGTCGCCGGTGCCGCGGCCGGCATGATTCTTGGCAATCAATTCGGTCATGGTCCGGGCTCCCGTCAGGATGCCCGCATCTTCGGCGGTATCGCGGGCGGCATTCTTGGTAACCGCGCCTCCAACCTCGCGGCTGGTGAAACCGACTACCAGCAGGGTGTACAGATCACCTTCCGGGACGGAAACCAGATGTTTACTTCTGTTCAGGTCGGCAATCCGTGTGAGTATCAGCTCGGGACCGCTGTGATGATTCAGGAAACAGCCCGCGGCTCCCGTATTCAGCCGAATAATCCGGGCGGCTGCGGATCTGCAACAACGTCTGTCGCTCACTAAGCAAGAGGTCTGGACTCCCATGGCGTCTCACACGTGAGACGCCATCCAGTCTTTTCAGTGAAATTCCGGGCTTCGGAAGGATAAAAGCATGAAAGAATCTCTGGTTCTCGCGATCTTTACAGTTGGTCTTGCCGCAAGCGGCGCGGCTTCGGCTGCCGGCGCGGTTCCTCCGGATTACGTTCCGCCGTCCGCTTCTTCTGCGGGTGTTCCTCCTGACTACAATCCGAACACGGCGACGACTGTGACTGCTCCCCGCGGATTCACTCCGCCCTCTGCCGTGAGCCAGGTTCCTCCGGATACGCAGAATTCGCGGACCACCACGGCTACGGACGGTCGGGTTACGACAACAACGACCTATCCGCCGACCCCGATTATCAAGACAGAATCCGGCGTGCTGAATAGTCTGAAGCCCCGCGCGCCCCAGCTGCCGCTTTCCGAGCAGATTGATCTCGTCCGCCGGAATCAGGCTGATATCGCAGCAAGGCGGGCGGCTGACGCGGCCGCCGCGGCTCAGGGTCAGACGTCATCAGACTATTACTACGGACGCTAAAACACTGTCTTTTTGCCTTCTCTGTTCTTAAGGCAGGATGTCAGAGACACAGAAGCTCCGGAATAGCTGATTCCGGAGCTTCTTTTTTACTACAGTCGCAGATATTTACCAGCTCATAATCTGGCCATCTGTCCGTTTCTCAGTACCGCCCACCAGGACTCCTGTCTGGCTGTCCCTCAGAATGGCCTGTCCGCGTCCCATCAGCACCTTATCTGCTATCAGAGTGACATCGTGTCCTCGTCTCTGGAGCTGCCGCACGATATGGTTCGGCGTATCCTGCTCAACCTGAACCTTCTTCCCGCCGACCCACTGCCAGCGCGGCGCGTCGAGCGCCTGCTGCGGGTTCAGACCCCAGTCAACCATATTCATGACGAACTGCACGTGGGCCTGAGGCTGCATATAGCCGCCCATAATCCCGAAGGGACCCAGGGCTTCACCGTTCTGGGTGAGGAAACCCGGAATAATGGTGTGATACGGACGCTTCATGCCGGCAAGCCCATTCGGGTGCTCGGGATCAAACCGGAAATTGAAGCCGCGGTCATTAAACGAAATCCCGGTTGACGGGTCGACGATTCCGGATCCAAATCCATAGAAATTGCTCTGAATCATCGAGACCATGTTCCCCTCGCCGTCCGCCGCGCAGAAGTACACGGTCGAGCTGTACCGGGGGTCACCCACCTTGGGATCAATCGCTTCTTCACCGATCAGCGCCCGGCGGTCTGCCGCATAGCGTTCCGAAAGTAGCTGCTCAGGCGTTACCCGCATGAAGGAGGGTTCCGCCACATATTCCTTCGTATCGGTAAAGGCGAGTTTGAGAGCCTCAATCTGGCGGTGGATCGTTGCCGGATCCTCACGGTCACCGAGCTCCATTCCCTTCAGAATTTGAAGCGCCATGAGAACCGTAATGCCGTGTCCGTTAGGCGGCAGCTCCCAGACATCCACTCCGCGGTAGTTGACTGAAATCGGGTTTACCCATTCTGGAGCATAAGCGGCAAGATCGTCGCCCGTGAGGAAACCGTTATGAGCCTTCATAAAGGCGTCAGTCCGCTCCGCGATCTCACCCGTATAGAAAGAGCGGCCGTTCGTTTTCGCGATGCTCCGGATGGTGTCCGCCATTGCCTGGCTGCGGAAAATTTCTCCCGCGCGAAGCGGGTGACCCTGAGGAGCAAAAGTCTTCATCCAGCCCTCAAACTCAGGGCGTTCTTTCGCGAGCGGCGCGAAGCGCTTAAACGCGTCATCCCAGAGGCGGCTGATGTTAGGTGACACCGGATAACCGTCTTCAGCGTAGCGCGCGGCTGGCTCCGCCACGGTTTCAAGATCAAGTGAGCCGAATTTCTCATGCAGCGCGCACCACGTTGCGACCGCTCCCGGCACATCAATCGGTTCTACCCCCAGCATCGGGATCTTATCGAAACCGCGTGCTTTCAGAGCGTCAATCGACGCAGCTCTGGGAGCCGGGCCGGACCCGTTGATCCCATACATCTTTCCCTTGTACCAGACGATCGCGAAACATTCGCACCCGAGACCGTTACCGGAAGGCTCCACCACGGGCTGCGCAAGCGCCATCGCGACCGCCGCATCAATCGCGTTGCCTCCTTTCAGGAGTGTCTGCAGACCGGCAGAGGCCGCACTCGGGTTTCCAGCGCAGCACATGCCGTTTTGGCATAGACCACATTGCGGGTCGACGCGTACGGATAGTGAAGCGGATCAAATTCAATCATTTCTTTGCCCCTCTAAAGTTAATCGCTGAGACCGGCCGTGAAAAAACGGCGGCGGACAGGCGCATCCGTTATTTTTGCGCCTTCCGTACGCCGTTGCGTTATTCATTCAGGACGGAAACCTTTTATCCGACGAACGGAACGAGGATACCGGCAATCAGAACCGAGACCGACGACACGGTCGCAAAGCCAGCCACCAGGTACTTCGGGAGAATCGCGTCAAGAATCACCTCGCGCTCCGTTTCAGTCTCACCGACCGCTTTGGCGACTTCGTTCGCGATCAGATAAGTCGCCGGGAAGCCGAGCAGCTGGCAGACAGAAACCGCAAGCGCCATATTCTTCGACCCCAGAATCTTCCAGAACGGAAGAAGCCAGAAAGCGAGATAGAGCACGACAAAGACGGCCGCGAAAATGATGAGCGTATTGACGCCAAGCCCCAGGAGCTGCGAAGGCTTGATCGTTGCGAGACTCGGAATAATCGTCGCGAAGCAGGCCACATTGAAAATACCAAGCGACTTCGCGTGAAGCAGGATGTTCTTCGGCACGAGCCCCAGAGAAGTCACGATGACACCGAGAAGCAAAGCCCAGATCGGAGCAGAGATGTGAGTCATCTTGCCGATCACAAAGGAGAGCCAGGCGAAGAGCGCCGTAATCGCGAGGGACACGAAGACACCGTAGTACTTCTTGTTGCGTTCGAAGAAGTTGGGATTCGACAGCGTCCCGTCCTCCTTCTTCGGCGCTTCTTTCTTGTATTTATTCACGCCGGTCTTACGGAAATCTGCGACCACTGTTTCCGCTTCCTTGATGCCGAAGTGGGAGGCAAAAGGCGTGCCAAAGAATTTCTGCACAGCGTACACGATCGTACCGAGGGCCGCGGCCAGAGCAAAGCCATGCTCAAGAGCAGCAGTCGTCATGATCTGGGTCGCCACAATGCCGCCATTCACGATCGGGATCGTGACAAGCGCTTCATTCTTGCCGATCACCGGGATCAGAGCGAACCCGGTCACGACAACGAGCGCCATCGCGATGAAGGACACGGCGAGCGTCCGCCACTCATCAATCAGCTCACGGAGATTGATGGTGGTGCCAAGCGAAAACACAATGAAGAGAATGGCCCACTTGCCGAAATCCGCTAGCCCCGCCTGCTTGATGATGTCAGGCGGGATGATCCCCGTAATAAAGGCAATCAGGAAAAGAAGGAGGCTCACGAAAACGGAGGAAACCTTCGCCTTGGTAAGCACTGAGAGAAAATCTCCGATGCCGAAGAAGAGCAGGCATATAAAGAGATAGAAGAACATATTGTTGAACATGACAGCCTCTTATTACAGGGTTCGGGACCCTTTTTTCGTAGACGCACGGAGATTGGGCTCCATTCGTCCGGGGGATCGTTATAAAGATGTCCTTCAAATATCTTACGTATTCCCAAAAAGAAACCCGGCCTGAAGTTACTCAGTAGTCCCTAGGCGATACGGTACTAGATCATGTTTTCTGTAGTCTCTGACCGTTTTTTCTGTTCCGGATTTCTCCCATTCCCAAAACTAGGTACGGCTGAACTGCGGTATTCTTCTCCTTTCGGATGACCAAACAACCTTGGATCAAGAAGGCAAAATAATTCCATGTCCAAACGCTTGACTGAAAACAAACCGTCTGACACTCCCGTTACCGCGGCCCGCCCTGTCAAAAACACTGATACCCTGCCCCGCCGGATCGCGTCCTGGCTGGGTCTGCTGCTTCTTATTGCCTTCCCCGGAGTCACGTATTTCATTGAGCCGCGGTTCGGTGTCGCGGCCTCTGCCTGCCTTCTGATTCTCGCGACGCTGCTTCGGATTCTCTATAAGCCGAACGCCCTTACCGGAATCATGGCGATGGTCACGGCGATTCTTGGGATTCTTGTCGCCCTGTCGCAGAGCCTTCTGATGCTGAAGTTCTGGCCGGTTCTCGCGGTGATTCTCGTGATCCTCGCGCTCTTTATCGGGCTTGGAAAGGATGACGGCATGGTCGCCAAGGCGGTTGCGGGCCCGGAAGGCGCGAAGACGGATCCCCAGCGGGTCTACGCCCGGAGTCTCTCCTACGTCTGGATCGTGCTCTTTGTGTTGCTCGGCGCGGTTGCCGCGCTGACCTGCTTCTGGGGCAATCTCAAGTCATGGGCTTTCTGGAATGGCGGTGTCGCCTGGTTTGTCATCCTGATTTTCTATGGCACGGAGCGAGCCGCCCGGGGCTTTATTCTTCGGGATCTCGAGCGCCAGGCGGAAAAGAACCGCGAGACGCTGCGGCAGATGCAGCAGAAGTAAAACGCTTCAGCTCTGACGGCCGGATGCCGCCAGAGTTTCGAGCATCTCAGGCTCCGGACGCCACAGCGCGACCGGAGCCTTTCTTGAAAGCGCGGTCACCCGCATCCAGCCGTCCGTGAGGTCCGTACTGACCACCATGCCGCGGATCCGCGGCTCGTGATCTTCCCAGTAAAACTCTCTCGGGCAGTCCGCCTTGACAGCGCACTCGTACGCCCCCCAGGCCCTGAAAAACGCGGTCCCGATATCCGGCTCCGCTTTGACACGCGCCGCTGTCTCGTGATTAAAGGCTACGTCCGCGTAGCGAAGGAGAGGGCGCGAGAGATCTATTTTCTCGAGATCCGCCGCGCAGATTTCTGAGTCAACGAGGCACGCCACGCGGTTTCCGCTATGCGTGATCGATGTCCGAAGCACACCGTCCGGAAGCACGATCCGGGGAGCGCGGGGCGGATCCTCAACAATCTGAATCGAATGACGCGGAATATCGGGGTACAGCTTCTCAGCGAGCAGCCGGATCAGAACCCGGGCCCAGATATGCTGGTTACGGCGGAGAGGCTTTGTGAAACGCGCTGCCCGCGTGAGCTGCTCATCCGAAAGAAGCCCGAGACACTCAGGTGTCACAGGTCTCTCAGTGATCTCAATCTCCGCGTAAACGGGAAGTGTTAGACGGCTTTCCATCTGCCCTGCTTAGTGGGTCGTATCAAGCCTTGCGGTACCCGTGAAGCGGCTCGCACCGGAATTCACTTCAGCGATATCTCCTGTTCCCTTCTTCCAGAAGAAAATCCGCCCCTCGTCAGACGTGAGGAGCCGGTCGCCGACCTTAAGCAGGATCGGACCCACGCCCTGAACCTTGGCGCCGCCCGTCACCTCAATCCACTCCCGGCCGTCTCCGGGCGCGGCGGCTTCAGCTGTCGCTGTCAGCGCACCGGGCTTTACAGCGCAGACCGGAACCGCGGTTCCAGGTGTCATCGAGCAGCGGCGGACCGGATAAGTCTTCCCATCCGGAGCCTGCAGCGTACCATCACCCGCGAGTCCCTCCGGGAAGAGCGTAATGCGGAGATCCGGGATCAGATCCTTTGCCTTCGCCTCACCGATTCCGCCGTCTGTCCGGAGGTTATCAATCGACGTGTAAGCCTGCCAGGTTTCTGAGGCCTCCGGGATCAGCGGCATCGGCTTTGCTTCGGGCACCCGGAATTCGTACCCGGCATGCGTTTCAATCCACTGCCGGAGCGTCTGATGAAGCGTTGCTCCGCCGCTCGGTTCCGTGACATTGATGAACGCCGCGTCCACCTCGCGGATCGCGATCAGGAAGTCCCGCTTACCGGGCTCTGCCATATTGCCGATATCGAGCGCGATCCCGGGGACATCTCCCGGGAAAGCCACACTCTTCACGCGAAGCTGAATTTCGTCCGTTCCGGATCCGACAGCACCCGGGGCTGAAACCATCGTGCTTTTCGCCTCTTCAAGCCACTTCGAGACCGGTTCAACGCCGGACGGTGTTTCGATACCCACGCGGGTTGCCATCGCTTCTGGAATCCGAAGGACCAGCCTGCGGCTCAGAATCGAGGAGTCTTTGTTCCGGGCGTCGAGCGTAATCAGAATCGCAGGGCTCCCGTCATCGATGCCCTGACCCGTGATCACGAATCCAGGCTGCATCGGCACAGGAGCCGCGGCCGCCGCATCGAATTCTGTCGAAAAGGATGTCGTGGGATCAGGTGACTGCGCCTGGACAACCGGGGCCGGCTGCTTTACGTCAGAGGTCGAAAGATCCGTCACCGGGGCGGTTCCGGGAGTTACGGTCTGAGAACCCGCCCCCGAAGTCTCACCACTCCCAAGAGGGGGCTGCCAGATCGGCACCGGAGTCTCGCAGCCTGAAAGGAGAAGCAGAGCAGCAGCTGCCGCGGCTGCGGTACGAGAGACACAGGAAACTTTCTTCATCGTTTTCTCCTTAAATAGACTGTTCACGGACGTTCTGAATCGGGATGGAAACCTTTCGGGCTATTTCGCGGCGGAAGCGCTCTGAGAGGCTGCCGGGCTCTGAGAAGCCGCGGCGGCCGACGCGGGAGCTGACTGCGTCAGAGGCACCCCGAACCGGGGACCGTCCTCCTGGAAATAAAGCACCTGCGTCTTCACGACCTGCCAGATGCAATAAAGCACCACGATCGCTGCGATGACCCGAAGCACCTCGAAAAAGATCCGCTTCAGTTTTTCGTCGTCCAAAATTCCTCTCCCTCTTGATTCCGGGCTCTCAACGGCCCCTATCAGAATAATCCCTTATTCTACCTGCTCACGCCTCAGGACTTCCCGAGACTGATCGGCGCTTTTGCTTTTGGCAACACAATTGTCATCACGCAGCCGTGACCGATCGCGGTGTTCGGGGCCGCCATGGCGTGGCCTTTATGGCGCTCGGCGATATTCGCCACAATGGAGAGCCCAAGCCCCATGCCGGACATTTTCCCCGTGTGAAGCGGCTCAAAGAAAAGATCCGCCTTTTCCTGCGTGAGTTCGAGCCCGTTATCCGCGACTGACAGATGCCACATGCCGTCAACATCCTTAAGCGAGATATGGATCTGCGGATCCGGGCAGCCATGAAGCGCTTCTGACGCGTTTTTCAGAAGATTCAGAACCGCGAGCTGGATTTCCCAGGCATCCACCTCAGCCCAGGAGTACGGCAGGCAGGCGAGCGTAATCGGCGGCGCGTCAGGATAGATATGGTGGAATTCCTTCGCGGCCTTTTCGAGCACCGGCTTCATATCGAGTACCTGCATCACAGGATCCGGGTGTTTCGCGTAGCCGCGGACGCGGTCAACAATCTCTGACGCCCTTGTGCCCTGCCCGACGATTTCCTCCAGCGCCCCTTCAAGCACCTTGGGATCCACGGGACCGCGGTGAAGGCGCCGCAGAAGACCGTTACCGAAATTATTAATGGCTCCGAGCGGCTGCTTCAGCTCATGCGCGATCATGGAGGACATCTGACCGATGATACCGGTGCGCTCAATCGCGGCGATATGCTCGCGCGACGCCGCGATTTCCTGCTCGTAACGCTGTCGCTCCTGCATTGACTTCCGAAGCGCGAGGGTCTTCCGGCGCACCATCATCTGAAGCACTGCGGCGTATGACACCACCATCAGGATAAAAATCAGGGCGACCGCCACCTCAGCCGCGTTTTCCTTCACAAACCGCTGAATGCTCCACTGCGCGAGATACTGATACGGTCCGATCTTCAGGCGATAAAAAACGTCAAGAACGCTCTGCATGGAAGCAGGCAGCGCCCACTGCGCCTCTTTCCCGGTATGCGGCATCAGGTAGAGCGCGGTCGCCATCGTTTTCTGGGTATTCCCGTCTGTCTTCTGCAGCGACGCCACGGTGAGAGACGGGAAAACGTCTGTTGAGTGAGAGCACTGAAGCTCAGTTTCACGCCTGGGATTGATGATCCGGAAGTCCGAGAGACTGATCTTCTTCTGACGGTCTAGCGCTTCAAGAACACAGGCCGGAAGAATTCCGGCCGCGGCTTTCCCGGACAGCACGTCGCGCGTCACATTTTCGTACGGGGGGCCCGTGAAGTAGAGCTCCTGCAGGTAGCCCGGCGCGTAGCCGCGGCGCGAGAGCTCATAAAGCAGCACCAGATACCCCGGGAAAGAATCCGGACTGATCGCCGCGACCGCGTGATCACCGAGCTGCGCGAGCGACTGCACATCAAGACTCTGCGCCTTCGTAAAGAAAACCGCGGAGGCCACACTATTCACGTCACGCGCTTCGACAGGCCAGAAAGACGCAATCAGACGGAGATTGTTTTCCATCTGCGCCTGGGCAATGAAGTCTGACTGCCCGATCACGAAATCCACATCACCGTTCCGGATCGCCTCGGCGAGTTCCCCTCGGGTGAGTGTCATGAATTCCACCCGCCGTGATCCGAAAGCCTCGCGGATACGGTCTTTTGTGCGATCGAGGAACCCGCCGTCGCCTGGCTGCAGCACGTTCACCGCGGTGGTCTGCTGGATTCCGATCCTCACCGTGGCGTTGGCATCCGCGGGGGACGCCGAGACGTCCGAAAACGGCCCGGGGCTCATCATCTGGGGCGCATAGTCCGGATCCAGCACCGAGCGGCTCGGCATCGGAACCGCGGTTTTTCCAGCGGGCTGTGACCGGGGAGCCACAAGTTCGGCCGCGATCGGTTCCGCGACCGCCGGAAACGCGATCGCCGCCGCCATGAGGACCGCAACGGCCTTCCTCAGAGAAACCCCCGCAAGACACGAAAAGGCATGCCGCGGAGTGAATCCGCGGCATACCTCAGATAAAGTCGGTCGATCAGATCGCATCAGCGAAACGCCGCTCCGGAAATCAGACTCCAGGGATCGGAATGTGCTTTCCGGGCTTACGGTGATCCAGAACGCGGATAACTTCGTAGTCACTCACGAGACCGGCAGGAGTCTGCACCGTCTTCACGTGAAGATTCACGATCAGGATGTCATCCGCATTCAGGCGGAAGACGCCGTTATCGATGATACGGAGGAAGTCCTTATCCGCCATGCGAGCGCGGATCGTCTGTTCACCATCGAAGAAGGTCCAGATCTGATCATCGCGGAAGTTGGAGGTCGGGAGCATCAGAGCGCGGGTGTGAATGTCATCCACGAGCACCACTTCCTCTTCCTTCGGAACCGCGTAGAAATCCGCATCCTCACGCGCGAGCTTCACGGTCACATTGCCGGTCGCGCGGTTACGGATCTCAATCGCCTGCACTTCCGGATTCTTGAAGACTCCGGCGAGCTGCTCAACCGCCTCACGCACACCGAGGTGGCGGAAAAGCTTGTAGGTATGGGTCGATACCTCGTAGGTATCGCGGCCGCAGGTGATCAGAACGGTTTCATCCTTCAGCGTGACCGCGTCAATACGGCGTCCGGCAATCTGCTTCAGCAGCTGAAAGAGTCCCAGCAGAGACGTGTTTTCCGTCTCCAACCAGCCCAGAGCCTCGCCGACAGAAGATTCCGGCGGATTGATGAACTCAGCGACGCCAGCCAGCTGAGCGCGGCGCGCCATACCGAAATTCTTCCTGAACCCGAGATCAACGCTATAGGCCGTAAGCGACGGATCGCGGCGCACGTCCACTTCCGGATCAATCAGATAGCCGTAGAGCGCCCGGGACCCCATCGTCAGCAGCTGGTCCACGCCGATAATCGCCTGCGCGAGCGGCTGATTGGTAGTAGTCGTTTCAACCTTCTGCGCACCGGCAAAGGCAATATCAAAAGCGGCAATCATGGCTTTAAAAAAACCTCAGTTCAGGTTTCCACGGAGAACGAAAGAAATCTTTCGCTCGTGTACGGGTAACAAAACCCGGCGCATAAAGGACCGCCGGGCGGAAAATTCATACAATGATAAAACGGAATGCGGGAGGCTGCACCTCGCGGCGTTCCGCTTCATACAGATTCTTTTATTGAGCCGGGGGGATCAGAGGCCGGATGTCCGCCAAATCAGCCGCCAATCCAGAAATTGAAGGAAGCGCAGTGATCCTCTCCGCGGAGAGGACCGCTCCTGGCATCGCGCCTCTCGAGTCACTCGGCCTCCCGTCGCTTCTCGATGGGTCCGAGGGACGAAACCGGGGACCGGAAGAGAAATCCGCGCTCGACGCTTCAAACGACCTCGAAGCGATCCACGCCTGGCTCGCCTCGCGCGCCTCAAACCCCAACACCCGAAGCGCGTATCAGAAAGAGGCTGAGCGATTTCTCCTCTGGTGCATCATGGAGAAAAACACGGCGCTCAGCTCGGTAACCGTTCCTCAGGCCTCTCAGTATCTCCGGTGGCTTGAGGATCTCGCGCGCCTCACGCCGGAAGCCTGGAGCCGGAAGTGGCGGGTTCCTGCCGCGCAGTGGATTGGAAAGAAGAGCGAAAGACGGGATTCCCCCGCTTGGCGCCCTTTCAACGGCCCGCTTTCCCACACAAGCCGGCGTCAGGCTTTGACTGTGGTGAGGCTCCTCTTCAGTTTTCTCACGAAAACCGGCTACCTCCGCACCAATCCTTTTGATCAGGTCCCGCAGCGCATCCGTTTTCTCCCCGGGGAAGGCGCGCCGAAAGAGTTTTCTGACCGCTCGCTTACGCCAGAGCAGTGGGGTGACGTCCTCCGGTGCCTTGACGCCATGGAGGATGGGATCGAAAAGTCGAGGCTTGAAACCATTCTCATGATGGGAAAGGGACTCGGCATGCGGGCAAGCGAAATGCTCTCCTCCACCGCGGGCTGGATCACGCAGCGCCGGATCGGGAATGAATCCGTCACCATTATTGAGGTGATCGGAAAAGGGGACAAAGTCCGCCGCCTGCCCTTGCAGCAGGAGCATCTCGACGCCTTCAACGCCTATCTGAAGATCCGGGGGCTTCCCCCGATCGGAAGCTGCCCCAAGGGAACCCCGCTTCTCGCGAGTCTCGGAAAGGGAAAGCGTCCGAAAAACGCGACAGACGCCCTCTCCCGCTCCGGGCTTCACCGCATACTGAAAAAGTTTCTCGAGGAAGCGGCGCTTCTCGCGGATCAGAAGAATCCGATCGACGGCGCGAAGCTCCGCACAGCATCCGCTCACTGGCTGCGGCACACCTTTGCTGAAACCGCTCTTGAATCCATGCCGGTGAATGTCGTGCAGACGGCACTCGGTCACTCCTCTCTCTCCACCACGTCGCTCTACCTCGTACCGGCGGACGCCCGGGTGATCCAGGAATTCAAGAAGGTAAAACCGATCTGAGTCAGCCGCTCAGGACCGGAAAGCCGAGCGGTAGCTTTCCAGAATCTTTTCAAGCGCGAGCTTGTTATTGAGGGGCACCGTGGAGGCCCGTTTCAGGGACTCAGTCTCATCGAGCCAGTGAAAGAGCGCCTGAAGATCCGCGCGCGGCGCGATCGACTGCAGTTCGGGGGTCTCGCCGACAAAGTAGGACGGCTGAAGACCGGACTTCACGCGGATCAGATCCGTGCCCCAGCGGGAAAGAAAATCCGCGCAGGCGTCGAGCTTCCAGCCGGTGCCGACACCCGGCGCGACCTGAGTGATATCCAGCCGTTTCCCCGCCTTAAGCAGGTTCAGGAAAAGCGTTCTCGCCTCATCCGGCACGATCTTATGACCTCGGACCACGGCAAGCGGATTCCCGCCCGCTTCGGCAAGCTGCTCATCAAAGTCCTTCAGCCCTTTGGATTCAAGCCAGGAGGAGGCTGCCTCCGGATCCGGCTTTCTCGCGTGAAGCAGAACGCAGCGCGAGCGGAGGGTTGGGAGAATGGCGTCGAGATCCTCCGCGATCATGATGAAACTGAGATCAGGCGGCGGCTCCTCCACCATCTTGAGAAGAACTGACGCGGCGTCCGGCCGGATACGGTCCGCCGGCGAAATGAGAATGACGCGTCTCGGGCTCCGGTGAGGCTTCAGCGCCACGTAGTCCCGGAGCTCACGGACAGCCGCAATGGAGATTTCGTCTGAGAGTTTCTTCCCGGCGCTTTCAGGGATGGGCAGATCGTGCCTCGCTGCCTCCTCTTCCGAAAGCAGAAAACGGATATCCGGGTGAGTTCCCGCTTCCGCGAGCCGGCATCCCGGGCATTTCCCGCAGGGCGTGCCGTCCTCTGCCGGATTCTCACACATCAGGCTCTTCGTAAAAGCGAGCACGAGCTCAAAGGTGCCGATATCCCGGGGCCCGCTCACGATGATGCCGCTCGGCATCCGGTGTCTGAAGATTTCCAGATCCCGGCTGAGTGCTTCCTGCCAGGGGTAAATCGCGAGCGGCATAGGTTTTTCCTTCGCTGATGTGAAGAAACGGGTGAAACAGAAAGGGGCGGCAACGCCGCCTCCTTCAGAATCCCCTCCGTTATTTCTTCAGAATGTACTGATTCACGGCGGCATTATGTTCGCCGAGCGTTTCCGAAAACTTGGAGCGGCCGGAACCGGACGCGACAAAGTAAAGATACTTTGTGTCCGCCGGATGCATCGCGGCGTGAATCGCCTCACGTGACGGACACGCGATCGGCGTGGGCGGAAGGCCGCGCTGGCGGTACGTATTATAAATATTGTCTTTCAGCAGATCGTCTTTCGTGATGTTCTTCGGGTCAGAGCGGGTTTCCAGGCCCTTCGCGTAGAGCACCGTAGGATCGGTCTGAAGCGGCATTCCGATTTTCAGACGGTTATAGAAGACACTCGAAACAAGGTATTTCTCCTGCCCCTGACCCGCTTCCTTATCGATAAGGGACGCGAGAATCAGCGCCTCATACGGTGTCCGGATGAGAGCGGTGGCCGCCGTATCGCGGTTCTGCCACTCAGAATCCAGAATCTGTTTCTGATGACGCACCATCTTCGCGAGAAGCGCGGCATCAGACTGCCCCGGCTTGTAGTAATACGTGTCGGGCGCTGCGAGCCCTTCGTAATAACTGACAGAAGCGGATTCCCTGAATTTTTTGCGGACCGAATCAATATCCTGATCAAATCCGCGGAAAACCTCCGGATCCGATTTCAGGGTGGCATCCGAAAAATCAGTGAGCTTGCGATCGAGATCCGGGCTCTCCTTAAAGAGTTTTTCAACGCCCCAGATATTCGCTCCGTCCGGAATCCGGATAACGAGGTAACTCACGCGTCCCGAGGCAAGTTTGAAGAAAAGTGAAATCAGAGGCGACTTCGGGGAAAGCTGATAGCAGCCCTTCTTCAGACCCGAAGAGGAAAACGCGCTCGCCGCCGACACCACGGGGTACAGGATCGCTTCCGGCGTCTGAACGCCGGAGAGACGGAGTTTTTTCACCGCATCCGCCGTCGTTGTGTCTGTCCGGTCAATGATCACGGAGAGCACACCGTTTTTCGGGACAGTGGTCCAGGATATCGGCTGGAAAATAAAAATCAGGGCCAGAAGAATGACCACCACGACGGTGGCTCTCCGGTCAAATCGGATCCGTTTCATGAAATAACGCAAAAATCAGCAAATACGGCAGGCGGTCCCGTGTTTTTCTCCGGACCGCTGCGGAACCAAAACTTTTCTGATGATAAAAGATTTCCGGGACCGGTTCGGGCGGAAAAAGCCCCGGAGCCGTTTCGAAAAGTTTCCAAGAGAGGAGCGGAGCCCCGGGCTCCGCACCGGGCAAAAGAAACCGGCTTCCCCGGTGTAACAGGAAAGCCGGCAAGTCCCGCGATTCCCGGACGAATCCGGGATCAGCGAAACACTCAGGCGCGGTTCATCGCGTGAAGTTCCTGCAGGCTGCGGACCTCGACATCCTTCGCGTGCTTCTGGCCTTCAACCGCGGCGGCAGCGCCCGAAATCGTCGTGTAGTACACAACGCCGAGCTGCGCAAGCGCCGTCTGGCGGATCTGGCGCGCGTCGCTGATCTGAGTACGGGATTCGTCAGCCGTCGCGATCACGAGCTGCACGTCACCGTTCTTGATCATATCGACCACGTTCGGACGGCCTTCAGAAACCTTATTCACCACACGGCAGGGAATCGCCGCATGCTGCAGAAGAGCCGCTGTGCCGCGCGTCGCGACGATATTGAAGCCCTGGTCACGGAGGTGCGTGGCAACCGACACCGCGCGGGCCTTATCGACATCGCGGACCGAAATAAACGCCGTACCCTTTTCGGGGAGCCGGTCACCGGCGCCGAGTTCAGCCTTATAAAGCGCTTCGCCGAACGACGCGCCGACACCCATCACTTCGCCGGTCGACCGCATTTCAGGTCCAAGGACCGGGTCCACACCGAGGAACTTGGTGAACGGGAACACGGCTTCCTTCACGCACATGTACTTCGGCGTTACCTCAACCTTGACCCCCTGCTGCTTCATCGTCTGCCCGACCATCACGCGGGCCGCGATCTTCGCGAGCGGCTCACCCGTCGCCTTGCAGACAAACGGCACGGTGCGCGAGGCACGCGGATTCACTTCGAGAATGTAGACCTTCGGGTTCTCGGAGTAGGCGTGCTGCACGGCGAGCTGCACATTCATGAGCCCCTTCACCTTAAGCGCCTCAGCGAGGAGTCTCGTCTCACGCTTGATCTCTTCAACGAGCTCAGGGCGGAGGCTGTAAGGCGGGAGCGAGCACGCCGCGTCGCCCGAGTGGACGCCGGCCTGCTCAATATGCTGCATGATGCCGCCGATCCGGACTTCGTCCCCGTCACTCACGGCGTCAACGTCCATTTCCACCGCGTCGTCGAGGAACCGATCGAGGAGCACCGGGCTGTCGTTGCTCACCTTGATCGCCTCACGCATGTAGGCCTCGAGATCCTTCCGGCTGTGGACGATATCCATCGCGCGGCCGCCAAGCACGTAGGACGGGCGGACAACGAGCGGGTACCCGATTTCGTCTGCCATCACGATGGCGTCTTCTTCGGACCGGGCCGCACGGTTCGGCGGCTGCAGGATGCCAAGGTCTGACGCAAGCTTCTGGAAGCGGCCTCGGTCTTCCGCGATATCGATCGAATCCGGAGTCGTACCGAGAATCGGCACACCTTCCTTCTCAAGCTTCCGGCAGAGATTGATTGGGGTCTGACCGCCGTACTGCACGATGACACCGAACGGCTTCTCAATGCGGCAGATCTCGAGCACGTCTTCGAGCGTCACCGGTTCAAAGAACAGGCGATCCGACGTGTCATAGTCAGTCGACACCGTTTCCGGATTGCAGTTCACCATGATGGTCTCGTAGCCATCTTCGCGGAGCGCGTGAGCGGCGTGGACGCAGCAATAGTCGAACTCGATACCCTGGCCGATACGGTTCGGACCGCCGCCCAGCACCACCACCTTCTTCCGGTCATCCGGATCGGCCTCACTCGCGCCGTGGTAGGTGGAGTAGAGGTAAGCGGACGTGGTCTTGAATTCCGCGGCGCACGTATCAACGCGCTTATAGGAGGGGTGCAGCTTCATCATCCAGCGGTCAGAACGCACTTCGTCCTCAGACACGTGGAGAAGCTTCGCAAGACGGCGGTCGGAGAAGCCCTTCTGCTTGAGGAAGAGGAGCTCTTCACGCGTGAGCGAGGAAAGCGTCCGGCCCTCAAGCCGCTTCTCGATATCGATGATTTCCTGAATCTGGATAAGGAACCAGGGGTCGATATTCGTCGCTTCCTGGACTTCCTTCAGCGTCATGCCGATACGGAACGCGTCACCGACATAGAAGATACGCTCGGGGCCCGCGTCGGAAATCTCATAGACGATCTGTTCGCGGTCGGATGTCTTGCTGTCAAGACCGTCCTTACCGGTTTCAAGACCGCGGAGCGCCTTCTGGAAGGATTCCTGGAACGTGCGGCCGATCGCCATCACTTCGCCCACAGCCTTCATCTGGGTGGTCAGACGGTCATCCGCCTGCGGGAACTTCTCAAAGGCGAAACGCGGCATCTTCGTGACGACGTAGTCAATCGTCGGCTCGAAGGAAATCGGGGTCTTGCCGCCGGTGATGTCGTTCCGGAGTTCGTCAAGCGTGTAGCCCACGGCGAGCTTGGCCGCGACCTTCGCGATCGGGAAACCGGTTGCCTTGGAGGCGAGAGCGGACGAACGCGACACGCGCGGGTTCATTTCGATCACGATCAGGCGGCCGTTCTTCGGGTTCACGGCGAACTGCACGTTTGATCCGCCCGTATCCACGCCGATCTCGCGGAGAATCGCGATCGAGGCGTTACGCATGATCTGATACTCTTTGTCGGTCAGCGTCTGGGCCGGAGCGACGGTAATCGAGTCGCCCGTGTGAATACCCATCGGATCGAGGTTCTCAATCGAGCAGACGATGATGCAGTTATCCGCGTGATCGCGGACCACTTCCATCTCGTACTCTTTCCAGCCGAGAAGCGACTCTTCAATCAGAAGCTCGTGCGTCGGGGAAAGCTTGAGACCGCGCTGGCAGATCCGCACGAACTCTTCCATGTTGTAGGCGATGCCGCCGCCTGAGCCGCCAAGCGTGAAGCTCGGGCGGATGATCGTGGGGAATCCCACGGTCTGCTGCACTTCGAGCGCTTCCTGCATGTTGTAGGCGATACCGGACTTCGCGCATTCAAGGCCGATTTTCTCCATCGCTTCCTTGAAGAGCTTGCGGTCCTCAGCCTTTTCAATCGCTTTCGGCGAGGCGCCGATCAGTTCGATCCCGTACTTATCGAGCACGCCGTGATTCTTCAGATCGAGCGCGCAGTTGAGCGCTGTCTGACCGCCCATCGTCGGCAGAATCACATCGGGCCGTTCCTTCGCGATGATCCGCTCAACCACCTCCCAGGTGATCGGCTCAATGTAGGTCGCGTCCACGAGCCCCGGATCCGTCATGATCGTGGCGGGGTTCGAGTTCACGAGAATGACGCGGTACCCTTCTTCCTTCAGCGCCTTGCAGGCCTGAGCACCGGAGTAGTCAAACTCACAGGCCTGGCCGATGATGATCGGGCCGGCGCCGATGATGAGAATGGATTTTATGTCCTGACGTTTTGGCATTTCGCTATCCTGTCTGCCGCCTTTCCCCGAGTGGCCGGAGCGCTCCCCGGGCAAAGGCCAATATTAAGAATTACCGGAAAATTACCTGGCCGCCTTGCTTTCAGCGTACGTACGGACCATCTGTCCGAAACGCTCGAAAAGCGGGGAAATGTCCTGAGGTCCCGGGCTCGCTTCAGGGTGACCCTGGAAGCTGAAGGCCGGAGCGTCGGTAAGCTCCATACCCTGGAGCGTGCCGTCAAAGAGCGACTCGTGCGTCACACGGACATTCGCGGGAAGCGTGGAGGCGTCGACCGCAAACCCGTGGTTCTGGCTCGTGATGTAGACATGCTTCGTCTTCACATCGATCACCGGGTGATTGGCGCCGTGGTGACCGGTCTTCATCTTTACGGTCTTTCCGCCCACCGCGAGACCGAGGATCTGGTGCCCGAGGCAGATACCGAAGAACGGAATGCCGGACTTCAGAATCTTTTTCGCGGTTTCAATCGCGTACGTGCAGGGTTCCGGATCTCCCGGGCCGTTCGAGAAGAAGAAGCCATCCGGGGAATACTTCATCGCGTCTTCAAAGGAAGTCTTCGCGGGCAGCACGGTAACGCGCAGTCCCTGATTCACGAGAAGGCGGAGAATGTTCTGCTTCACGCCGAAGTCGTAAGCCACGATGTGGAAGGGAAGCTCAGGCTTCGTGTAGGAGGTAGCGCCCGTGTCGTTATCGATCTGCCAGGTGCCTTCGGTCCACTCGTACGGAGCCTTGGTGGTCACAACCTGAGCGAGATCCTGACCCACCATGCCGGTGTAGCTCTTCGCGGCTTCCACAGCGGCATTCAGTTCCTCGTCAGTCAGCGTGCCGTTCGCGGCCGTCAGAATACAGGCTGCCTGCGCGCCGCGGTCACGGATGATCTGGGTAAGGAGACGGTTATCGACTTCGGCAATGCCAACCACGCCGGAACGGGTGAGGTATTCGGAAAGCGTTTCCTTCGCACGGAAGTTCGAGACGATGGGAGAAAGGGTTTCGATGACGAGGCCCGCCGCGTAAATGCGGCCCGATTCGGTATCTTCGTTATTCACGCCCACGTTGCCGATATGCGGATACGTGAGATTGACGATCTGACCGGTGTAGGACGGATCTGTCAGGATTTCCTGATAGCCCGTCATGGACGTATTGAAAACGACTTCAGCGATGGTACGACCGGGCGCGCCGATGGAACGGCCGCGGAACAGCGTTCCGTCGGCCAGGGCCAGTACAGCCTCAGGCCGGTTGTCCTGAATGAGTGAGCTCACGTGCTTCTCCCGTTACGTTAAACAGTGTGCCCGGCGGGCAACCGACGGGTTCCTCGCTTTCGGGGCGCACGAGCCGGAACCAGCTTTGAAGGGAAAAGAAGGCACCGGCTTACAGATTGTGTTGCTCGAGACCTCCGAAACCGAAAGTCTGTTGCGGTTAACTGATTATTATACTGTGAGACGAACGTCTCTGGAAATGCCTGGTACCCGGGACGGGACTCGAACCCGTATGCCGAAGCGAGGGATTTTAAGTCCCCTGCGTCTACCAA
>OOAF01000521.1_pt1 | contig 50666 bp, 50 predicted proteins | sample 1671251 | NCBI WGS metagenome assembly OOAF01 (sample SAMN06348137, study PRJEB24527) | human gut metagenome | biome: human gut; feature: ankylosing spondylitis patient; material: feces | host: Homo sapiens | place: China | collected 2015-10 | reverse complement strand
AGTACGTGGTAATGAACTATCGCCCGGTATTGAACGGTGAACACTACCTGACGGGTGATGAGGTGTGCAGGCGGCTTTGCATCAGCAAACGGACGTTGCAGGATTACAGGGACACGGGGCTGCTGGGCTACGTGCAGCTTCCGGGAAAAATCATCTATCGTGAAAGCGAGATTTTAGACCTGCTGGAAAGACATTACAGAAAATGAAATCTTGAAAACATGAAATCTTGTTTTATTGATGTCTTGCTTTCTTGAAATATTGAAGTATTGAAATATAGCTGTCTTGTTTTCTATATTGTTTGATTAAAAGCCAGCAATCACGTTTTCTTGAAAACCGTGTTGCTGGCTTCTTCGTGGTTATACGGATAGCTGTTTCTCAACGGCTTGCATATCCCTTAGTATCGTTTGGTCTAATACCTTTGCGTAGTGCTGTGTCATTCGGGTGGATGAATGCCCCAGCATTTTAGCCACGTTCGGTAGTGACACGTTGTTAGCCAGTGCGATAACCGATGCGAAACTGTGCCGGGCGGTGTGGGAAATTATCAACAAAGCAACACAAAACAGAATGGGGAATTAATAACGCAAGCTGTTAGTAATGAGCAAATTTTCAATATTTGGAACAATCCTCAAAAACGGATTTTGGGAAAATATTGAGTTAGTTCCGTTACTAAACCGTTAACAAGTTGTTACCGAAACAGACGGTGTTAACGACAAGGTTGAAAAAAGTTTGCTGACGGTTTCTTTTTCAATGAAACACAGTATTTTGCGTAGCGATGAACGCTTACATCAACAGTAATTTTGCAAACAAAAAATGTAGGCGTATGAAGATTGAAAAATTCAAGGTCTTGCTTTATCTGAAGAAGACCGAACCCGACAAGTCGGGCAAAGCTCCCATCATGGGACGAATCACACTGAACCGGACAATGACACAGTTCAGCACGAAATTGTCCTGTACCCCGAAACTGTGGAATGCGAGGGAAAGCCGTCTGGACGGAAAAAGCCGGGAAGCGGTGGAAACAAATGCGAAAATAGAAAAACTGCTGCTTGCCATCAATGAGGCGTTTGAGGAATTGCAAAGTCGGAAACGTGATTTTGATGCCAAGGCTGTAAAAGAACTGCTTCAAGGCAGCATGGAAACGCAAATGACACTACTCCGCCTGTTTGACAGGCTCATTGAAGAACGGAAAAGCCGTATCGGTATTGACGTTTCCGCATCCTCAATGAGTACCTATCATTATGCACGGCTGACACTGGGCGATTTCATCAATAAGAAGTATAAAATGAACGACATTGCCTTCGGTGCACTGAACGAACAGTTCATCCGGGAATATCAGGCTTACACAGAAGAAGAACGTGGCTATTCCAACCAGACCACACGTCATTACCTTGCCCTGTTGAAGAAAGTCTGCCGGATAGCCTATAAGGAGGGACTATCCGAGAAATGGCATTTCGTGCATTTCAAACTGCCCAAACAGAAAGAAAGCACGCCAAAGGCATTGAGCCGTGAAGACTTTGAGAAGCTGCGTGACGTGGTGATACCTGAGAAACGGATTTCCGTGATTGTCACAAGAGACCTGTTCCTGTTTGCCTGCTATACGGGTACCGCCTATGCGGACACCGTATCGGTAACGCACGAAAACCTGTTCACGGATGATGACGGCAGCCTGTGGCTGAAATACCGACGTAAGAAAAACGAGCTGAAAGCACGTGTGAAACTGCTTCCCGAAGCCATAGCTCTTATAGATAAGTATAAGGATGACACAAGGGAAACACTGCTGCCTCCACAACATTACCGTACACTCCGTGCGAACATGAAAATCCTGCGTGTCCTTGCTGGACTGGAAACCGACCTCTGGTATCACATGGGACGGCACTCGTTCGCCTCGCTGGTCACGCTCGAAGAGGGAGTACCTATTGAAACTATCAGCAAGATGCTCGGGCACAGCAATATAAAGACAACACAAATTTATGCCCGTGTCACCCCGAAGAAGCTATTTGAGGATATGGACAAATTCATTGAGGCGACAGCCGATTTGGAACTGGTACTGTAAACAGACATCAGACCAATATTATTATATTCATCATCATAAAAATACAGAGATATGCGCAGCACATTTAAGATATTGCCTTATATAAACAAAAAAAGAATCAAGCCGGACGGTACGTGTGCCATCCTCTGCCGAGTGTCCATTGACGGAAAAAACATCCTTATCACCACGGGACTTACCTGCCGCCCTGAGGATTGGGACAGCAGGAAAGGAACTATCCGCACGGCACGCGAGAACAACCGCCTGACAGAGTTCCGCACGAATCTGGAAGAAACCTATAACCGTCTGATTAAAGAACAAGGTGCGGTCAGCGCGGAGCTGTTGAAAAACACCGTCATGGGAGTGGCGAGAATCCCACAGACCCTGCTTCAAGGCGGAGAGGCTGAACGTGAGCGGCTAAAGATACGCTCGGAAAAGATTAATTCAACTTCCTCTTACCGCCAATCGAAGACCACGCAGTTGAACCTGCAACAGTTTCTCCGCTCCAAAGGCATGGAGGACATCGCTTTTACCGACATCACGGAGGAGTTCGGGCATTCGTTCAAACTTTTCCTGAAAAAAGAAATGGGTTATGCGACGACCCATGTAAACCATTGCCTGTGCTGGCTGAACCGCCTTATTTACATAGCTGTGGACGAAGGGGTACTGAGGTGTAACCCATTGGAGGACGTACCTTATGAAAAAAAGAATCCACCCAAAATGCGGCACATCAGCCGTAGTGAGCTAAAGCGTATCATGGCTACACCGATGGAGGATGAAAAAGTCGAACTTGCCCGGCGCATGTTTATCTTCTCTTCACTGACGGGGCTCGCCTATGCAGATTTGCGCAACCTTTATCCGTGTCACCTCGGAAAAACGGCGGAAGGCAGATTCTATATCCGTAAACAGCGGGAGAAAACAAATGTCGAGGCGTTTATTCCTCTACATCCGGTGGCACAAAAGATATTGTCACTATATAATACGGATGACCATTCACGTTCCGTGTTTCAATTACCTATTCGTGACATACTCTGGTTTGAGGTTCACTCATTGGGTATTATGATGGGCATCGAACAGAACCTTTCCCATCACTGTGCACGTCATACCTTCGGAACGCTGTTGCTCTCGGAGGGCATATCAATAGAAAGCGCAGCAAAAATGATGGGACATGCCAACATCAACAGCACCCAAGTTTACGCACAAGTGACGGACGGAAAAATATCCAAGGACATGGACAGGCTGATGGAACGGCGCAACAGTAGAAAAGAAACAGAAATAAATTGAAAAGGAATAAAAACAACGGTATGGAAAGATTCATCATTACATTGGACGAATCCGGCACGCTTCATGTGCCGGACGTTTCCAGCACATTTATCTGGATGGATGAGCCGGAACTGGTAAAACTGTTCGGAGTAATCGCTCCCACGCTCCGTGCGGCGGTAAGGGCAGTATATAAAAGCGGCATCGTACCCCCCAACGAGGCAGAACGGTACATCAACCTGCCCGATGGGAACAGACAGAAAGTATATGGCATCACCTTGGTTATTGCCATTGCTTTCCGGCTCAATACTCATGGGGCATGGCGTTTACGGGAACACGTGACCGGCAGGATTGGCAAACATGGCTGTAAAAGAGGAACACAGATAATCATCGTGCAGAACGGACGGAACACTGGTTTTGCATGAAATGATTTGCAGATATACAGATACGGCGCACGGTGGAAAAAATTCCAGACCTGTGCGCCGTATCTGTTCTGTCTCTTTCCGTATTGGAATTATCAGTCCTTATGTAGAAACGCTTCACGGTAATTTTCACGCAGCATCCGCTCGATGTCCGATTCCCTGTATAGTATTTTACCTCCCAACTGTATGTATGCCATACGTCCGGCATCCCTGTGCTCCTGTAACGTGCGACGGCTGGTTTTCAACAGTTGCGCCACCTCACGGTCGGTCAGGTAGCGTTCGCCGTCCAATATGGGACGGTAGTTTTCAGTGAGCTGTTCGACATATGCCAGTGTCCGTTCCAGTTTCCCAAGCATCCGAACTACCATCTCGCTTTCCTGTGTTATAAGTTCATTCATCATTCTACAATGGATTTAGTGGTTTTGCAAATAAAGTAAATCAGATGTCTTTTCCGTTTAATGCGGCTTGTCTGCGCCGTTCCTCGACAAAAGGAATAATGCGCTGCACATCTTCTGCACGATAATAGACCTTGCGCACAATCTGTGAATAAGCCAGCGTACCGTTGCTGCGCATGGTCTGTAAGGTACGGGGACTTATCTGAAGGATACGGCATACTTCCGCACTGTCCAGCCATTCACCCAAATGCTTTGCTTCCGATTTGTGACAAATTTCCTCCACCCGGCTTGCAAGACGGTTGAAGCGTACCATGATTTCCTCGAAGGTCTTCCTTTCAATAACTACTACTGTTTCCATAAATTGCTTGTTTTTGATTGTGAATACAGCCGCAAAATAAACGGATTCTATGTGAAGCGGTATCATTCGGGCTATGCGTGGCAGCATTTGGCACCGACGTGGAAGCCTGTGGCACTGACTGGCGGTGTAGAGTTGAGATTTTTAGAGAGGCAGTCAGATTTAATCATGTTCCATATTCGGCAGCCCCGACTTGATTCAATGCGACGGTTTCACCTGTGTTTTATTGCCGGGTGAAACTGTCTTTTTTGTATCCGTGCATGGGGAAAAGGACATATATGGAAGATATTACGAAAAAATCATTCCCTACTATGGGAATACTATGGATTTCACCTTCCGAGAGTTACGCACCTTTGCAACGTAACCAATACGGAAGGATATGGAAACAGTAACAATGGACAACAAAATCGTGAAAACGACAATGATGAAGACAGACCGGGCAGCGGGCTTCTTCAAGAAAGAAAATGTACCGAAAGAAGAAGTGAAAACTTTACAGGCAAGAAAGGAGGCGGATGATGGAAGGGATTGGTAAGGAGGTGTTCGAGGAATGGATGCAGCGCCTCATGGAACGGATTGACCGACTGGACGGCATCATATCGGTACTGATAAACAAGGATGCCTCCGGGGTGAAATACCTGGACGGGGAACGGATGTATGACAATCAGGACCTGTGCGAGATGCTGCGTATCAGCAAGCGGTCACTCCAACGCTTCCGCAGCGAATACGGACTCAAAAGCCGGCGTATCAGCCGCAAGAGCTACTATAAGGAATCGGACGTGCTGGAGTTTATCAGCCGGAACATGGAAGAGGTGACGCTGGACGGTAAAAAGGTGATGAAAGTAAAGGAAGGCACAGGAAAGAAATCACCGGGCAAAACCAAAGAGAAGAAAGGAGGCAAGCGCACGGCAAGCCGCCGATGAAAGGGCATTTTCAAGACGAAAAGAAAAAATGCCTGTATGGGTGGTTGCCGACAGGCTTGTTCAATAACCAATTAAAAAAATCAATCAATGGAACAGAAAAAGAAAAGACAGGAGGACGTGCTGGTCGTCCGCGACGAGAAGACGGGCGAAATCAGTGTGGTTGCCGGACTGGATGCCAGAGGCTATCCCAAGAGGGCACAGGCAAAGGCGGAACACTCGCAGGAGTTTTTGCGTTTTGACCGACACGGGGATGCGATAGACAATTTTTTCAGGAACTTCTACCGCCAGTGCAAGGAGCCGACTCGATTCGGTTTCTACCGGGTGGCAGCGGACACGGTGGAAGCACTGCTGCCGGTCATCAAGGACCTGCTGAAAGACCCGGATGCGAATGCGGAGCTGCTGGCACCGCACAAAGTGGACACATCGGCGTACCGGCCGGTTGAGGAACAGCAGGCTACGGAGGAGGCAAAAAGAGAAAACACGGAAGAAAACAATGTTGAACAACAGACTGACGAAAAAATGGAAGAAATGAAACCGAAAAATCAGGAACAGCAGCCGCAGGCAGCGGAAACGCAGGCGGCACAGGGGCAAGAACCCGCACAGGAAGGGCAGACACAGACGAAGCCGGAGAAACCGAACCTGATAGGGGACGGCGACGTGGACTGGAAGGAACTGGAACAGTTCGGGGTGAAAAGGGAGAACCTGTCCGAGAAGGACATGAAAGCCCTGATGAACTACGGCAAGACGGATCTGGTGACGGTGAACCCGACCTTCGGTGGCGAGAGCTACGAGCTGCAAGCCCGTCTCTCGTTCCAGAAGACGGAAGACGGCAAGATGAAGCTCACACCCCACTTCGTGCGCCGTGAGCCACGGCTTGACCTCCCACACAACGGCTATACCTTCACGGATGAGGACAGGAAGAACCTGAAGCAGACGGGCAATCTGGGCAGGCTGGTGGACGTGGCGGACACGAAAACCGGTGAGATGCGCCCGTCGTACATCAGCATCGACCGCCTGACGAATGAAATCGTGGACGTTCCGGCAAGCAAGGTGCGCATTCCTGACAGGATCGGACTGACGGAACTGTCAAAACCGGAAAAGGACATCCTGCGTGCGGGATTTGCACTGCCCAAGGAGGTGACGTTGAAGAACGGGCGCAAGTTCGAGGCACTGTTGCAGGTGAACGCCGACAAGCGCGACGTGGAATTTGTCCCGGGACAGCCACGCCAGCAACAGGCGCAGCGTCAGGGAAACAGCCAAGACAGGATGCAGGACAATCCCGGCACGCAAGGACAGAAGCAGGAGAATAACGGCGAGGGGCAACGCCGCAACCGCTCGTGGGTGAACGGGGACGGCAGCATCCGCCCGATAAGCAAATGGAAGGATGACATCTTCACCGACCAACAGAAAGCCGACTACGTGGCGGGCAAGACCGTGGTACTGGCAAACGCGAAGGACGACCAAGGGCAGCCCTGCACGAAGTACCTGAAATTCGACCGGGAGAAAGGACGTCCGCTGACCTACTCCCAAAACCCCGACCTTGCGCAGACCGTCGCCCCCTCGAACGAGAGCCGCACGCAACTTGCGGTGAACAACGAGGGCAAGACCAACGAGGCGACCAGACACCTGAAGGAGCCGCTCACGCAGGGACAGACCGCCCCGAAGGACGAAGCCCAGAAACAGCAGCAGGAAAAACCGAAGAAAAGCAAAGGCATGAAGGTTTCCTGAGTGCCGCCACTGAATCCATCCAAAGAAAAAAAAGTATGAACCGATTAAAAGCAGAAAGACATGATTACCATACTGGCAGAAAAACCGAGCGTGGCGCGTGAGATAGCACGCGTCACCGGAGCAATGAAGAAAGAAGAAGGATATTACACCGGAAACGGCTACCATGTGACATGGGCACTGGGGCATCTGGTACAACCCGCCCTGCCCGACGGCTACGGCTTCAAGGGCTTCCGCAAGGACAGCCTGCCCGTAATACCGGAGGAGTTCATGCTGATACCCCGACAGGTAAGGACGGACAAGGGCTACAAGGCGGACGCGGCAGCGGTGAAGCAGATAAAGGTGATAACGAAGCTGTGGCAGGAAAGCGAGGGCATCATCGTGGCAACGGACTGCGCCCGCGAGGGGGAGCTTATATTCAGATACCTGTATGCCTATACGGGCTGCACGCTGCCCTTCCGCCGCCTGTGGATAAGCTCGCTGACGGATGCCGCCATCCGCAAGGGCATGAAGGAACTGAAGGACGGACATGAGTATGACAACCTGTATCTGGCAGCGAAAGCACGCAGCGAAGCCGACTGGCTGGTGGGCATCAACGGCACACAGGCACTGACCGTAGCCGCAGGACGGGGCACATACTCGGTGGGGCGCGTGCAGACACCCACACTGGCGATGGTCTGCAAGCGGTACCGGGAAAACAGACGCTTCACGCCGGAGCCGGTACACCAGCTGCATTTCTCCGTGCCGTCCGTAAATACGGATGCGGTGGTGAAGTTCGCCTCGGTGGAGAAATGGCAGGACAAGGAAGAGGCGGCTACGCTATATGATAAGGTAAAGACGAAGATGTGCGCCACCGTGACCAAAGCCGAAAAGAGGCAGAAGGTGGAGAACCCTCCGCTGCTGTACGACCTGACCACGCTGCAAAAGGAGGCGAACACAAAACACGGATTTACGGCGGAGCAGACACTGGAACTGGTGCAGAAACTCTATGAGGCGAAGCTCGTCACCTATCCGAGAACATCGAGCCGCCATATCCCGGAGGACGTGTTCGAGGAAGTGCCGCTGCTGTTTGAACGGCTGGCAGGGCACTCCGAACTTGCGGATAAAATCAAGACTTTGGGTGAACTGAACCGCCGGAGCGTGGACGCCTCGAAAGTGACCGACCACCATGCCCTGCTGGTGACCCCGAACCGCCCGCTCGCCCTCTACAAGAACGAGAAGATTATCTATGACATGATTGCCAGACGCATGGTGGAGGCATTCTCCCCGGAGTGCGTGAAGGACACGACGAGCGTGGAAGCCGAATGCTGTGGCGTGGCATTCGAGGCAAAAGGGTGCATCGTGCGCAAGGAAGGCTGGCGCAGCGTATATGGCGAGGACAAGGAGGATACGATACTGCCGGACTGGAAAGAGGGCGACACGCTGGCGATGGCGGGATGCTCGATGAGTTCGGGCATGACCCGACCGAAGCCCCTGCACACGGAAAGCTCGCTGCTGGCGGCGATGGAAACCGCCGGACGCGAAGGCGTGGAGGACGAGGAGGCACGGCAGGCACTTAAGGACTGCGGCATCGGCACACCCGCCACCCGTGCCGCCATCATCGAAACGCTGCTCAGAAGGGAATACATGACGCGCGTGAAGAAGTCGCTGGTGCCGACGGAGAAAGGGCTCGCCCTGTATTCCATTGTCAAGGAGATGGACATCGCCGACGTGGAAATGACCGGACAGTGGGAAGCGGAGCTGGCAAAGATAGAAAAGGGAAAGACAGCGCACGAGGCTTTCATGAGGGACATTGAAGCCTACACACGGAAAATCACCACGGAGCTGCTCGCCTCGGACAAGATTTTCGGGCACAAGGCTTCGGGCTGCGCCTGTCCCAAGTGCGGCAAGGGCACGATGCAGTTCTACGGCAAGGTGGTGCGCTGCGACAACCCGGAATGCGCCCTGCCCGTGTTCCGCCAGATAGCCGGAAAGACGCTCACCGACGGGGAGATGACCGATTTGCTGACGGAAGGAAAGACGGGAGTCCTCGGCGGCTTCAAGAGCAGGCAGGGCAAGCCGTTCAGCGCGGCGGTCGCCTTCGATGCGGATTTCAACACGAACTTCATCTTTCCCGAAGCCAAAGGCGCAAGAAAAGGCACGAACATGAAAGGAAAACGGAAATAATGCGTAACTTCGCCACTGGTTCATGTCATAATCTGTTTCAATTCGTTGATACTCCTTATTCACATGGATTTAGTGGCGGCACCCGGAGGGATACCGGGTGCCTTTTTTCTATCCTTTCCGACAATCAATCTTATTCATCCACTAAATCCATAAGAAAATGAAACAGAACAAGAGAACCGCTCCGGCGGAACTGTCCTACTACGGACTGTACCTGCTGGACTACCTGAGAAAATACCATCCCGACAAAGTATCCGATACCGGTCTTATCTCCGGGCGTGAGGAAGCCGCCTCCGAAACCTTCGAGAAGGCAAGGCGGGCGGGAAGCTCCACGGAAGCCGCACAGGAGGAAGCCATGCGCGTCCTGCTCGAAGGGCTGCACTTCTCCCCCTACGCCCTGCTGCGCGAAGTGGTGGAGAACGAATTTGCCGACGAGGTGGCGGCATCCGACCGCGAGGCGTTCTGCCGGAAACTGTTCCCCTATCTGAAAAACCTGCTCGGCGGTTACGACATGTCGGACGACACCTTCGCCCTGTCGCCCGAACACGACCTGCTCTACACGGAGCTGACCGGAACCGTCATGCTTTATCTGGAGTCCTATGGCGTTCAATAGGAAACAGAAGCTGAGGGACAACATCGAGGCGGTACGGACGGCATTCACACTCGACCGGGAAGGGCGCACGCCCACCGAAAGGGAGCGTGCGCTGCTGGAAAGGTACTGCGGCTTCGGGGGACTGAAGTGCATACTGAACCCGGCACGGGAGCTGACGGATGCCGTGCACTGGGCGAAATCCGACCTCGAACTGTTTGCCCCGACGGTGGAACTGCACCGTCTGATACGCGAGAACAGCCGGGACGAGAGGGAGTACAAACGCTATACGGACTCGCTGAAAGCCTCGGTGCTGACGGCATTCTACACACCGCAAGCCATTACGGACACCATAGCGGACGTGCTGCATGACCGCAAGGTGCGCCCAAGGCTGGTGCTGGAGCCGTCGGCCGGCATGGGCGCGTTCATCAGCCCGGTGCTGTCGAACAACCCGCAGGCGGAGGTGATGGCATTCGAGAAAGACCTGCTGACGGGCAGGATGCTCGGACACCTGTACCCGCAGCAGAAGATACGCACGGAGGGCTTCGAGAAGATAGAGAAGCCTTTCCTGAACCATTTCGACCTTGCCATTTCCAACATCCCTTTCGGGGATATTGCCGTGTTCGATGCGGAATACGAGAAAAAGTCGGTCATGCACCGGATAGCGGCGAAGAAAGTGCATACCTATTTCTTCCTGAAAGGGCTGGACGCAGTGCGTGACGGCGGCATTGTGGCGTTCATCACCTCGCAGAGCGTACTGAATACGGAAGGCAACGGGGGCACGCGCTACCTGATGATGAAGCAGGCGGACTTGTTATCCGCCATACGTCTGCCGAACAACCTGTTCACGGAAAACGCCAACACGGAAGTGGGGTGCGACCTGATAATCCTGCAAAAGAACATCAACAAAACAGATTTGTCAGAAGAGGAGATGCGGTTTACCCGGACGGTCAGAAGCAACCACACCGGAGTCGTTACCAATGAATATTTCCTTGACCACCCGGAACGCATCATCCATACCGAAGCGAAAAGGGATACCGACCCCTACGGCAAGCCGGCGATGGTATATACGCACAGTGGTGGTGTGGAAGGTATCTCAATGGATTTGTATAAAATGCTGCCGGAAGACCTGTCGGTACGGCTGGATTTGGAACGCTACAACGGCATGGGGCATGAAAAGCCGGAAACAAGGCAGAACATTGCCGTGCAATCTTCCGGTATTGAGGTGAAAATGGGAAATTCCCTTTCAGGTACGGATGAACAGACGGACGTGAAAAGAGAAGAGAACCGGGTACAGCCGCAAGCACATACGGCGGAAACCAGACAGCCGGAAACCCCGGTGATGGATTTGTACGACCTGTTCGGCTACACGCAGGAGGAAAGGCGGCTGGCAGAGCGCGGACTGAAGCCGGAGAGGAAGAAGGGCGGCAAGTCCAAACCGAAGAAGCCGGTACAGGCATCGCTGTTCGTATTGCCGGAGGACGGTACAGGAACGAAAACGGACAAAGGAAAGACGGAGGCAGGTGCCGCCTTTACCCCGGAAGAAGCAAAGGAAATGGAGGAAATCATCCGTGGCACAGCAGAGGTGGAAGCTGCCCCGGTGGAAACGACCGCACCGAAAGCAGAGGACACGGCACCTCCACAGGAGGACGTCGACCCTGAGGATGCCGTTTACCGCAGCCTCGACTGGGAAACGAACCCGCCCATCAACGGATTCTATGAAATGATGATGGACCTCACACCGGAGCGACGGGCGGAACTGCGCCGGCTCGGAAAGGCGAAGATGGAAGCCAATGCCGCCAGACAGACAGTCGGAATATCGGAAGCCAAAAGAGAAAAGGTCCATGAGGGGAAAACGGCAGAACCGCAGGGTCAAAATACGGATATTGTCTATCCGATAGAGGACGGATTCAAGGCGAGACACGACAGGCGGATAGCGGAAGTGGAGAAAGCCCTCCGCGCGGAGGAAGCCGCCCTGACACCGGAAGAGCGGCAGCGCAGGCGGGAGGAGGAAATGATGCCCCGCCCGTACAGCCGACCGCTGGAGCCGCACCTGAAGGACGGCTCGCTGGCATGGGTGCACACGCAGGGCGTGCGCTATCAGGTGGGCGTGCTGAAGGACGTGACACGCTACGGGGCGACCTTCCAGCCGCTGGACATGGAGGGTATGCAGAAGGAGAAGGCGCAGCTGTACATCTCGATGCGCGACACCTACGAGCGGCTCTACGCGCAGGAGGCGGAACGGCAGGAGGCAAACGACATGCTCCGCCGCCACCTGAACACCTACTACGACGAGTTCGTGATGCGGTACGGCTGCCTGAACGCCAGACAGAACGTGAAGCTGCTGATGATGGACACCTCCGGGCGCAACATGCTGGCACTGGAACGCAGCGAGGGCGGCACGATGGTGAAGGCGGACATATTCGACCATCCCGTTTCCTTTTCGCAGGAAACGACCGTCACGGCGGAATCGCCGGAGGAAGCCCTGTCCGCCTCGCTCAACCGCTACGGCGGGGTGAACCTGCCATACATGGAATCCGTCTGCGACATGCCGCAGGCGGACATGCTGGAAGCGTTGAAAGGCAGGGTGTACTACAACCCGATGGCGGGGAACTATGAGATAGCCGACCGCTTCATCGCCGGTAACGTGGTGGTGAAAGCGAGGGAGGTGGAGGAATGGGTAAAGGGACACGAGGGGCACGGGATGATGCCGCAGGCACAAGAGGCACTGGCGGCATTGCGCGAGAACATCCCCGAACAAATCCCGTTTGAGGACCTGGACTTCAACTTCGGGGAACGCTGGATACCCACGGGCGTGTATGCCGCCTACATGAGCCGCCTGTTTGACACGGACGTGCGGATAAGCTACTCGGAGAGCCTCGACGAGTATTCGGTGGCGTGCAGCCACAGGACGATGAAAATCACCGACGAGTTTCTGGTAAAGGGATATTACCGCCACTACGACGGGATGCACCTCTTGAAGCACGCCCTGCACAACACCTGCCCAGACATGATGAAGAAGGTCGGCGAGGACGAGCACGGAAACGACATCAAGGCACGCGACAGCGAGGGCATACAGCTCGCCAACGCGAAAATCGACGAAATCCGCAACGGATTCACCGAATGGCTGGAGGAACAGTCGCCGGAGTTCAAGAAGCGGCTGACGGACATGTACAACGACAAGTTCAACTGCTTCGTGCGCCCAAAGTACGACGGCTCGCACCAGACCTTTCCCGGACTTGACCTGAAAGGGCTGGGAATCACCGACCTGTATCCCAGCCAGAAGGACTGCATCTGGATGCTGAAACAGAATGGCGGTGGGATAGCCGACCACGAGGTTGGAACCGGCAAGACGCTGATAATGTGCGTATCAGCACACGAGATGAAGCGGCTGGGGCTGGTACACAAGCCGATGATAATCGGGCTGAAAGCCAACGTGCGCGAGATAGCGGAGACCTACCGCAAGGCGTACCCGAATGCCCGCGTGCTGTACGCATCGGAGAAGGATTTCGAGGCGGCGAACCGCGTGCGCTTCTTCAACGACATACGGAACAACGACTGGGACTGCGTCATCATGAGCCATGACCAGTTCGGGAAGATACCGCAGTCGCCGGAGCTGCAACAGCGGATATTGCAGGCGGAGCTGGACACGGTGGAGGAAAATCTGGAGGTGCTGCGCTCGCAGGGAAAGGACGTGTCACGCGCCATGCTGAGGGGACTGGAGAAGCGCAAGTTCAACCTGCAGGCAAAGCTGGACAAGGTGGAACATGCGATAAAGTCGAGGACGGACGACGTGGCGGACTTCAGGCAGATGGGCATCGACCACATCTTCGTGGACGAGAGCCACCAGTTCAAGAACCTGACGTTCAACACCCGGCACGACCGCGTGGCGGGGCTGGGCAACTCCGAAGGCAGCCAGAAGGCACTGAACCTGCTGTTCGCCATCCGCACCATTCAGGAGCGCACGGGAAAGGACTTGGGGGCAACCTTCCTGTCGGGCACGACCATCAGCAACTCGCTGACGGAGCTGTACCTGCTTTTCAAGTACCTCCGCCCAAAGGAGCTGGAAAGGCAGGACATACGATGCTTCGACGCATGGGCGGCAATCTTCGCCAAGAAGACGACGGACTTCGAGTTCAACGTGACGAACAACATCGTGCAGAAGGAACGTTTCCGCTACTTCATCAAGGTGCCGGAACTGGCGGCGTTCTACAACGAGATAACGGACTACCGCACGGCGGAGGACGTGGGTGTGGACAGACCGCACAAGAACGAGATACTGCACCACATACCGCCCACGCCCGACCAGGAACATTTCATCAAGCAACTGATGGAATTTGCCAAGACGGGCGACGCCACCCTTCTGGGACGCGGAAAGCTGTCGGAAACGGAGGAGAAGGCGAAGATGCTCATCGCTACGGACTATGCCCGGAAGATGGCATTGGACATGCGCATGATAGACCCGGAATATGAAGACCATCCGGACAACAAGGCGAGCCACTGCGCGAGGACGATAGCGGAATATTACCGGAAATATGACGAGCAGCTCGGCACTCAGTTCGTATTCTCCGACTTGGGCACTTACCAGCCGGGCGGGTGGAACGTATATACCGAAATCAAGCGCAAATTAGTGGAGGACTACGGCATACCCGCCCATGAAATCCGCTTCATTCAGGAGTGCAAGAGCGAGAAGTCAAGGAAAGCGGTGATAGATGCGATGAACGAGGGACGGGTACGCGTGCTGTTCGGCTCGACCTCGATGCTCGGCACGGGCGTGAACGCCCAGCACAGGGCGGTGGCCATCCACCACCTGGACACGCCGTGGCGTCCGTCCGACCTCGCCCAGCGCGACGGACGGGCGGTGAGAAAGGGCAACGAGATAGCGAAGCTGTATGCCGACAACCGGGTGGATGTCATCATCTATGCGGTGGAAAAATCGCTGGACTCGTACAAGTTCAACCTGCTGCACTGTAAGCAGACGTTCATCTCGCAGCTCAAAAGCGGTGCGATGGGCGCACGAACCATAGACGAGGGGGCGATGGACGAGAAGTCGGGCATGAATTTTTCGGAGTACATGGCTATCCTCTCCGGGAACACCGACCTGCTTGACAAGGCGAAGCTCGAAAAGAGAATAGCCTCGCTGGAGGGAGAGCGCAAGTCCTTCCACAAGGGCAGGCGAGAGTCGGAGCTGAAGCTGGAGGAAAAGACGCTGGCGCTTCGGAACAACCAAGCCGCCATAACCGCCATGACGGAGGACTGGGAGAAGTTCACCGCCGCCGCACAGACGGACAAGGAGGGCAACCGGCTCAACCTGATAAAGATTGACGGGCTGGATTCGACAGACGAAAAGACAATCGGAAAGCGTTTGCAGGAGATAGCCAAGAACGCCACGACCGGCGGGCAGTACAAGCGCGTGGGCGAACTGTACGGCTTCCCCATCGAGGTGATCAGCGAGCCGACACTAAGGGACGGACTGGAATTTACCGACAACCGTTTTGTGGTGAAGGGAAATCTCAGGTACAACTACAACAACGGGCATCTGGCGATGGCTGACACGCACGCCGCCGCCACGAACTTCCTGAACGCGCTGGAGAAGATACCGGGCATCATCGACCAGCACCAGAAGAGGAACGAAGTGCTGGAGCAGGAAATCCCGCAGCTCCAAGCGATAGCCGGCAAGACATGGAAGAAGGAGGACGAGCTGAAACAGTTGAAATCCGAACTCGCCGCGTTGGACCGCAAGATACAGCTGGAACTTGCCTCACCGATACCTGAAAAAACAGAAAAGAATACCCCCAATGCTGCACAGATACCCCAACTGGTACAGAAACAGGAAAATCCGCATAAGGATTTCGTTCAAAGCCATATTGTAATAAGAAATCCCGGATTGACTGTCCCAAGGGAAAATAAGGGAGTAAAAATTAATCATACTTAGCATAAAAGAGCCATATCATTATTTCCAAGGATAGAATTGATATGGCTCTTTCACAAAATATTTTAACCGTTACAACATTAGACATTCTATCGAATAAGGTTTTAGGGTACTGATAATCATAAATCCTGTTCCTTATTCTGTATAAACTCTATTATTTCAAAGATTGTTTTTGATATTCAGAAGGTGAACACCCGACTTTTTCCTTAAAATATTTGCCGAAAAAAGACTGGTTGGCGAAATTAAGCATATCAGCCACCTGCTGTATGGTGTATTTCCTACTTTTCAGCAATGCCTTTGCTTCAAGTATAACAAAATCGTTAATCCAGTCCCCTGCAAAACGCCCACTTACCTTCCGGACAACTTGTGACAGATATTTAGGAGTTATACACAATAAATCGGCATAATAGGAAATACTGCGTTCTTTCGTATAGTTCTTTTGTATTTCTTTTATGAAACTATCGTAAATTTCTTGTTGCCTGCTTTTCCTTTCCTTTTCTATTTTACTGTTCTCTTCATGATGAATCAGGTATTTATAGGTATTGTAAGTTAAGACTTGCATGTATCCCATTAATGCCTCTTTGCGGAAAGGATTATCTTTTTCTGTTATTTTTTGTTTCATTAAACCGTAAACAGTCATAGCTTCTTGTATATCTTCCGGCTTTAAATGACAAATCGGAGAAGTGTACAACCATTGTTTGAACGGTGTGTTTGCTCCAAATTGATTGGTCATCTGGAAATATTCGTTCCCTAACGCAATAACTACAATCTTGGCATCCTCACTCATTCCCCGGTATTCACCAATTGTTCCTTCCTGTACAATTAAAATATCATTCGGATTGAGTACATAGTTTTGTAAACTAATCTGAAATTTCATCCATCCAGAAATACAGAATATAACAACAGTAAATGAAAGCTTGACCGGATGATTTACAAAGAAACTTCCTGCTTGCACCCCTTCCGTCATTTCATCAAAAGTATCTATCAAAATGAACTGCTTGTCCAAATGTACGGCTCCATCTTCAGTAGCCAATCGAATCAGGTCCAAATCCAAATAATAATGTTTCATTTAAGCTTCTTTATTTATCTTTTTGCACAACAAAGATAGGCATTTTAGCTTAAAAATAATATATATATTATCCTTTTGACCAACTTATTATCCCAATAGATGATATGGTATAACAAATAAATTCGGAATTTTGCCATAAAGAATAAATATTAAAAACAATAAACAATGAAAAGAGTAATGATTATGGTAATCCTTGCAGGGATGCTATATGCTTGCAGTGAACCAACGCCAAAGGATACAGCAGTACGGAATGTATCTCTGACCACTCCCGTTCTATTGGAACAAATTGGTCGGAAGAACTATCCGGGCATTGTAAAGGAAACACATACTATCAATCTCGGTTTTAAAATTGCCGGACAAATCAGTCACATCCTTGTAAAGGAGGGAGATTACGTTAAAAGAGGACAACTATTGGCACGGTTGGATGATGAAGACTATCGTTTGGGAGTGGAAGCGTTGCAAATCCAATATGACCAACTGCAGGATGAGGTAGCACGTACCAAGCGGCTTTTTGAGCAGAAAAGCATATCAGCCAACGACTTTGAAAAGGCATCCGCCGGTCTGCGGCAATTGGGTGTACAACTTCAAGTGGAAAAGAACCGTTTGGACTATACCCGACTTTGTGCACCTACCGATGGCTATATACAGAATGTAAATTTTTCTCCGGCGGAGATGGTGGATGCAGGAACCTCGCTGTTCACGCTATTGGATGTATCCCACATGGAAGTGGAAGTTGATATTCCCGTAAACGATTACCGACAGCGGAAACAATTCTTGGAATATGGATGTAGGGTAATCGGTTCTAAAGAAACATTGCCGATGAAGTTTCTCAGTTTGACACCCAAGGCAGACGGCAACCAACTGTACCGGCTTCGTCTGGCTTTTGGTAACCGACCAGATGGACAGATAACTGCCGGGATGAATGTGGAAGTCTGTATCAGTATGACCGATTCTGTTTACAAAGAAAAACTGGCTGTGCCGTTGCGGGCCATATTCCGTGATGGCAATAGCTCTTGTGTATGGGTGTTCAATCAGGATTCCACAGTTTCCAGGCGACCGGTAACAGTGAGCGGAATGGATGCTGAAGGTTGTGCAGTCATCACGGAAGGATTATCCGCGGGCGAACAAGTGGTATGCGCTGGAGTGAACGTATTGAAAGACGGGCAACGTGTAGGTGTAGTGAAGAAAGCAAGTAAAACCAACATAGGAGGACTGTTATGATAACGAAACTGGCTCAATTTTTCATGAGACGACCCACATTGTTCTGGTCGTTGATGGCGGCAATTTTGATTGCCGGAATACTTGCCTTTGTACAGATGCCGAAACTGGAAGACCCTGCCGTAAGTGCAAAACAGGCTATGGTGGCTGTAGCCTGGCCGGGAGCCAGTGCTCATGAAATGGAACTGAAGGTGGCACAGCTCGTGGAGGACGAGCTTCAATCGTTGCCCGATATTAAAAAAGTAAAGACTGAGTGCAGTAATAGTCAGGCGATGTTCACCGTGGAGTTTCAGATGACCGTACTGGAAAAGGATCTAGAGCAGCATTTCGACCTTTTGCGGCGAAAAGTAAACGACCTCGCTCCACGTTTGCCACAAGGTTGCTACTCGCCTGTAGTCATTGACGATATGATGGATGTGTACGGCATTTTCTATTCCCTGACTGCCGACGGCTATGATTATCCGGAGATGTACAAGTATGCCAAATATATCCGTCGGGAGTTACTCGGGGTGAAAGGTGTGAAACGAATCAACATTATCGGCAACCGTGATGAGGTCATCAATATCATTCTCTCTAAAGAACAAATAGCCCGTAACGGTATTGTTCCCACACAGATAATGTCCGCCTTGCAGGGTGCAGGAAAGACTGTAAATGCGGGACGATATGCCAGCGGAAACGAACGGATTGCACTTTATGTGGATTCCGCAGTGAAAGATGAAAAGGAAATTGCCGACCTGATGATTCAAACATTGGACGGGAAACGGCTTCGTATCGGTGACATTGCACGGGTGGAGCGTGGATATGCCGAACCGCAACGGAACGGCTTCTTCGTGAATGGCAAACCTGCGCTTGCCATCTGTATGGCAATGGAAAAGTCCGCCATAGTTCCCGATGTGGGAAAGGCTGTTGATGAAAAGCTGGCGGAAGTGATGAAACGGATTCCGGCAGGCTTTCACACGGAGAAGATATTCTTCCAGCCCGACAAGGTGGATGAAGCAATCTCCTCCTTCATGTGGAATCTGGTAGAATCGGTTGCTATCGTCATTCTGGTACTTATCTTTACGATGGGCTTCCGAAGCGGGGTAATTATAGGTTTCGGACTGGTGTTGACGGTTGCCGTCTCGTTTCCCATTCTGTTGCTGTGCGGTACAACCTTGCAGCGTATTTCGTTGGGGGCATTCATCGTGGCGATGGGTATGCTGGTAGATAATGCCGTAGTCATTATGGATGGTATTCTGATTGACAAGAAGCGAGGACTCGGACCTAAAACATATTTATACCGAATCGGTCGTAACACGGCGATGCCGTTGTTGGGTGCTACCGTCATTGCCGCATCGACTTTTTTGTGTGTCTATCTTTCGCCGGATACGGCTGGCGAGTACGCCCGCGACCTTTTCCTTGTATTGTGTATCAGTCTGTTGGCAAGTTGGGTGTTGGCTCTTGTTCAGGTACCTTTTTGCGCCAAATCATGGTTGCCTTTGCGTGAGAAACAGACGGCAAGCGGTAACGGTGTGGTTATGAATTCTCCTGTACACCGTTTTATACGGAACATCATCGGTTTTTTTATCGGCTACAAGAAAACCACAATATCCGTGGCATTCGCTTTGCTGGTCTTGTGTGTGTTCGGTATGACGAAGGTAAAGAACCTCTTCTTCCCTGATTTTGACTATAAACAGTTTGTAGTGGAGTGTTTTTTCCCTTCGGCTTCGGATGCCGGAAAGGTTCGCGACCAGTTGCTCAGTATGAGCGATGAACTGGAAAAGAACCCGGCTATTGACCGTGTGGTTATCAGCCAAGGCAGTGCGCCCGCACTTTATTGTCTGGTTCGTCCCATGACCTCCGGTGGCGACTGTTATGGAGAACTGATAATAGACTGCAAGGACTACGATACCGTGCTTGAGCAAATTCCCACAGTGCGCAAACAGTTGAGGGAGGAATATCCGGATGCCTATATCCGTATCCGCAAGTATAATTTCTCTACCACAACCAGCCATACGGTTGAAGTGGAGTTTGGTGGTCCTGACCCTACGGTTCTCCGACAATTAAGTGCACAGGCTGAGAATATCATGCGACGTTCTCCTTATATTGATGCCTATTCTGTGCAAAACAACTGGAAGCCTTCGGGAAAGGCACTTACAGCAGAATACGTGCAGCAAGACGCACTCCGGTCTGGAATAGAACGGGGAGATGTAGCCAATGCGCTGCTTGCAGCTACAGACGGAATGCCTGTGGGAGTATTGAACGACCAGGAACGCATGGTAACGGTCAATATGCAGGTGCGGGACGCAGACGGCAAACGCATCAGGAATCTGGAAGAAATACCGGTATGGAGCATGATGAATGCCCACCTTTCCAACGAGGAACTGCAAAATGCAATTTCAGGAGGCAAGGCGATGAGTGAATTGCAGGACAAGGTGTTCCGTGCCACTCCTCTCGGGACTGTGACCAGCGACTTGAAGCTTGGCTGGGATGAGGACCTTGTCATAAGGCTAAACGGAAAGCGGGTCATTGAAGCGGAATGCGACCCCAATCCCGACAATCCGGACGCGACTCCGACAAAAGCCATCAGTTCCATCCAGAAAGAAATAGAGGCGATATACCTGCCGGACGGTTACTCGATGCGCTGGGTAGGTGAAGGAGAAGTGCAGGGTGATGCGATCGGCAATCTGATGAAGTATGTGCCGGTCACCATTTTCCTCATTCTTGTCATCTTGCTTCTGCTGTTCAACAGCTGGCGGAAGGTCATCCTCATCTTGCTGTGTTTTCCGTTTGTGTTCTGTGGTATAACCCCTTCGTTATATCTGAGCGGACAGCCCATGACGTTCATGGCTATCATCGGCATGATGGGACTGATAGGCATGATGGTGAAGAACGCCATCGTGCTGGTGGATGAGATAAACCGGCTCCAGACTGAAGAGAAAGCGAATCCCTATACCGCTGTGGTAGAGGCAACCGTTTCGCGTGTACGTCCCGTACTGATGGCATCGCTCACCACAATTGTCGGCATGCTTCCTCTCGTCACTGACCCTATGTACAGTTCGATGGCTATTACCATCATGGGCGGGCTGACCATGGGAACCATCATTACGCTGGTGCTGTTGCCGCTTTTCTATTCCGCCTTGTTCCAGATTCGCAAACCTGATAATATAAATGTATAATATGAGAAAGATTCATTGGAAATATATTGTGTGTTGCGCTGTAATGTTTTGCACATCGGGACTTTCCGCACAACAGACACTTCGGCTGACACAGACCGAATGCCGGGAAATGGCTCTTGCCAACAACGAGAAACTGAAACAGTCTGACAATGCCTTACATCAGGCTGAGCTGGACCGTCAAATCGCCAAAACATCATTTCTTCCCTCTTTCGATGGAAGCGCTACCGGTATATATGGTGTACCTGATACGGAAATTGGCGAAACTATGAAACTACAAATGCGTGGTACATATATGGCAGGTATTAACCTCGTACAGCCACTTTATACTGGCGGTAAACTGCTTGCAGGAAAACGTCTGGCAGAAATAGCCAAGGAAACTGCAACCGAGCAAAATCGAATGACTCGTATGGATGTTCTTGTGGAAGCGGACAATGCCTATTGGACATACATTGCTGTACGGCAGAAAGTAAAAATGATGTCAAGCTACCACCGGCAAATGGACACTCTGTACAACCAGACCCGTGCAGCGGTAGAAACCGGTATGGCAACAGAAAACGACCTGCTCCGTATCGAAGCGAAGCGCACGGAAATCCATTACCAGATGCAGAAAGTGGAAAATGGTGCAGACTTGTGCCGCTTGTCGCTCTGTCAAGTCATTGGAGTAGATTTCTCCACGCAGATAGAAGCGGTGGATACAGTATTGACAGCTTCAGAACCTGACAAACTTGTTTCAGACATTTATGAACGTCCCGAACTGAACCTGCTTGAAAAACAGGTTTCAGCAGGTAAGGAACAGATTAAGATGGCTCGCTCCGAAATGCTTCCTACAGTAGCATTGACCGGCAATTATATGTATTACGGCAATCTCAACCTGAAAGGTATGGCAGACGATGGAAGCGGAACGATGGTACCATTCAAACAGGAATACAGAGATGGTATGTGGATGGCAATGCTTACAGTCAAGGTACCGCTCTTTCATTGGGGAGCGAATATGAAGAAGATACGCAAAGCGCGTCTGGAACTCCGTAACTATGAATTGGAACTGCAACGGAACTCACGCCTGATGTCTATTGAGGTACAACAGGCTATCCGTAACCTACAGGATGGATTCCATCTTATCTCTACAGCAAGAAAAGGTCTGGAACAGGCAGAAGAGAACCTGAGAGTGATGCGAAACCGTTACACCGAACAAATGGCTCCTCTGACTGATTTGCTTGATGCCCAAAGCCAATGGCAACAAGCACGAAGTAATCTGATAGAGGCACAAACGCAGTATAAAATTTATGAAACACAGTACTTGCGGGCTATAGGAGCATTGGATTTCTAATTATTGTTTTTATAGAGAATATTTCTATTAAAAAAACTAATACAAGAATGAACATACGGATGGACTTATCCCTACAAGGGAAGATACTGGCAGGATATGCCATACTGGTGGCGGTCGTCATCGGTATAGCCGCCATCCTTGTGCATGAGCGACAACGGATACGGGAGATTGAGGCAGGAACGGAAGAAATCCGCTCGATACGTCTTGGCATCAATGCTGCTCACCGCCGCATTACGGAGCTTGCCATGCAGGGTGAGAGCGTCATGGCGTGGGAGGTTGCCGACTACAAGGAATACCGTATGTACCGCATGGGGACGGATAGCTTGTTGCAAACGCTGAAGCCACATTGCACGAGGTATGTTCGCCCGGAGCAGATAGATACCCTGCGCTATCTGTTGGCGGATAAAGAAGTTCATCTACTGCACATTATGCAAATCTTCGAGCGTCTGAACGAACGGGATAGCGTGCTGGCAAAGGGACTGCCTGAAGTAGCGCGACGGGTAACAGGCATTCGCACAGTGGAACGGAAGAAAAAGGGAATTGCCGGATTCTTCGGCAGAAAAGAGAAGGTACGGATAATGCCATCCGCAGAGGAGCTGTACCAGTTCAGCGACAGTCTGATAGCTATGCAGCAGAAACAGACAAACGAAATGGACGTACATACTGATAGTCTGCGCATACGCAACAGAATACTGAACAGGCAACTGAATCGGCTGATAAACGATCTTGACACACAGGCGCAGACTTCCTTTAGCTACCGCGAGCGGAAGATTGCGGAAACGCAAAAGTATTCCTACCGACTATTCACTGCCACGCTGTCTGTAGCCATCATACTGCTGACATTGTCCTACCTCGCCATACACCGAGAAATCCGATGTAATATCCGAGTGAAAAGGAAACGGGAAGAATTAATTAAGAAGCTGCAGGAAAGCATCAGGCAGAACGAGGAACTGACGAGGGAGAAACAGAACATCATGCAGACCATCACCCATGAACTGCGCTCTCCACTGTCCGCCATACGCGGATATGCGGAAATGATAGTGACGGATGAAGAACGTTCTTCCCGTATCCGCCATGCGAAAACCATTGGCGATGCTTCCAGACGGATGGCGGAAATGATAGACACGCTGCTGAACTATTTCCGTCTGGACAGCGGCAAAGAAACCGTCCGCTCCCTGCCGTTCCGATTAAAAAGCATAGCGGACACATTGGAAACGGAGTTCATGCCACAAATGGAAAAGAAGCGGCTGGCATTTGAAACGGTTAATGAGGCGGATGAGGTTGTCATAGGCGACCGCAGCCTGATACTCCGCATCGGCAGCAACCTGCTGTCCAATGCGTTGAAGTTCACACAGAAAGGTGCTGTCAAACTGATTACCGGATATTCGGATGGCAATTTCATATTGACAGTGGACGATACCGGCACAGGAATAGACAAGGAGAAGCAAGACCGGATATTCAAGCCATTCGAGCGGCTCGGCAATGCCGCCACGCAGGACGGCTTTGGGTTGGGACTCGCCATTGTAAGAAGCCTTGCGGAACTGATGGACGGCAGCATCACGGTGGAAAGCGTTCCGGAAAAAGGCAGCCGGTTCACCGTCATACTGCCGCTGGAAAAGGCGACCGAAACAGAAAGACAACCATCTTCCTATACCTCAACACACCATCTTTCCGGCTGTTCCGTGCTTTCCATAGACAATGATCGGATGATACTCGGTATGCTGCATGATATGTTCGAACAAAGCGGGGTATATAGTGAAACCTGCACGGACATGGGCGGACTGACGGAAAAACTACGTGATAACCGCTATGACCTGCTGACCACCGACCTGAAAATGCCGGACATCAGTGGCTACGAGGTGCTGGAACTGCTCCGTTCGTCCGACATCGGAAACTCGCGTACCATTCCGGTACTGGCGATAACCGCTTCGGGAAGCATCACTGAAAAAGAACTGAAACAGGCAGGGTTTTCCGGTGTTCTGTTCAAACCGTTCTCCATAGACGAGCTGCTGACAGCGGCGGAACAGTGCATCGGAGAGAACCGGGCACAACACATCGACCTGACACCGCTGTTCGCCTATGGAAACAAACGGCACAGGCTGGAATGCCTGATAAGGGAAACGGAGAAGGAAATGGACGGCATCAGGGAAGCCATTGATAATGTTGACAAGGATAAAATTGACGACTGGATACATCATATCCGCAGTTCATGGATGCTGATAAGGGCAGAACAGCCATTGCAGGAACTGTATGAGGCAATACATGAAAATCGGACAATGGAAGAAATACAGGCAAAAGTCGGGAATGTGCTCGTACAGGGAGAGAAAATCATCCGGCTTGCCAAAAAGGAGATAGAGAAAACGAAATGGGAAGAATAATAGTAATAGAGGATAATCTGGTATTTCGTGACCATGTGTGCGGTATGCTGGAGAAGGCGGGCTATACGACCCGCACCGCATACGACTGCGCCGGGGCCCGCAAGTTGCTGGAGGCATTGGAAACGGACGATATAGTGCTCTCCGACCTGCGTCTGCCCGACGGGGAATGTACGGCATTGCTGGAATATATGCGTGCTTCCGGCATGAGGAATCCCTTTGTCATCATGACCGACTACGCACAGGTGGTTTCGGCGGTCAGTTCCATGAAGCAAGGTGCAGCGGACTATATCCCCAAAAAACTGTTGCAGGAAAAACTGATGCCGATGATAAGGGAACTGGCTCAAAAGTCAAAAATCAGACGCACCGTCCCCATATTCGAGCGCAGAAGTGCGACCTTTCAGGAAATAAGCCGACGTATCGCGCTGGTAGCTCCGACAGACATGGGTGTGCTGATACTGGGTGAGAACGGTACGGGCAAGGATCACATAGCGGAGAAGGTACACGAAAGGAGCCGGCGTGCGGATAGACCGTTCGTAGCCGTGGACTGCGGTATGCTGACAGGAGAGCTTGCCGCCTCGGAACTGTTCGGACACAGGAAAGGCTCGTTTACGGGAGCCGTGACGGACAAGGCGGGCTGCATGGAGGAGGCGGACGGCGGCACGCTGTTTCTGGACGAGGTTGGCAACCTGCCGCCAGAGGTACAACAGAAACTGTTGCGTGCGCTTCAGACCAAATGTTACCGTCCGATGGGCAGCACCCGCGAGCGCAGGGCGGACGTGCGCATTGTGGCGGCTACCAACGAGAATCTGGAGAAGGCGGTGGAGGAAGGACGCTTCCGCCGCGACCTGTACCACCGCCTGAAGGAGTTTGTCATACAAATTCCTCCACTGCGCGAGTGTCGGGAGGACATTCTGGCTCTGGCAGAGTTTTTCCGCGAGCTTGCCAACAAGGAACTGGGACGGCATACGGAAGGTTTCGACAAGAAGGCGGAAAAGATACTCCTGACACGGGCATGGGCAGGAAACGTGAGGGAACTGAAACAGGCGGTAACTTCTGCCGTGCTGCTCACGGAGGGGGAAACAGTCGGTGCAGACAAACTGGAGGAATACCCGTCTTTGCAGACAACTCCGTCCTTCCTGCTGAAAGACGGGAATGAGGAAAAAGAACGCATAATCCGTGCGCTGGTACAGACCGGCGGCAACCGTGAAACGGCTGCCGGACTGCTGGGTGTCAGCCGCACGACACTGTATAACAGAATGAAAGAATACGGTATCATACAGAAAAAGAAGGGAAAATGAGAAATATCCCGAACAAAAATCCTATATTTGCATAAACATAGGAGAAATCCGGTACAGAAAAACATGGTTTCCTGTACCGATAAGATATAGTATAGAATAAGACCGCAAGGCGTTTCTGGTGAAAATCTGGAAAATTTGAAGACAGGATACGATTGCGCGATGCTTATGCTATGCCTTGGCATAGCGTGCATTTGCGTGATTCCTGTCAGGCTTTCCAGAGCCGTCACCAGAAGTAGCGTAATTTGCACGCTACTTTTTTATTATACGGCTTCCGGTCGCAACAATACGACCGCTATGGCAAAAGTCCGATTACTCGCCGTCCTGACAATGGACGGCTGTCCGGCAGACATGACCGGACTGTCCGGGCAATGGCTCGGTTCCGACCGCTATGGGATAAGTGCGCTGAAAGAATCCGCCATCTGTATCCTGAATGAAAACACGTCCCTGACCCTCCTCTCCGACCGGAGCGAGGACACCGACAGTTCCCTGACCTATCTGATAGAAGCCACCGAAAGGACATCGGGCATCATCAACGGCATGATACGGATGCGGCTTGTGGATGAAATCATTCTCTACCTGCTTCCCGTCATAGCGGGAAACGGCAGAAGGCTGTTCCAGTCTTCACTGCCGGAAAGCGAATGGACATGCACGGAGAGCAAAGGGTGGAAAGACGGCATGGTGCGGGTAACCTACGGGCGGAAAACGCCCCGCCAGCCGGTGGTCATGTTCAAAAAATGAACGTTTTCAAAAGCCTGAAACGTTCAAAATGTGAACACACGTTCAGATTTTGAACAAAAAACGAGGCATGGCAATTTGTGCCGGAAAATATTTTTATACTTTATTTCGTTGAATATCAGATAGATATTATTGTCTGATGGGAAAATTGCTTCTACAGGAGCGGTATTTGTCCAATAGTCTTATGTGCGCACACTTTTAACCCAGGTGTAATAACATAAAACTGAAAGAAACATGGAATATCTCATACTGACAGAAACCGAATTTTTCGGTCTTATAGACGGAAACAATGAAGCAACCAATCTGAATGCCGCATACAACCGCTTTGTCAAGGCGGTCGTGGAACTGATGCATGACGGCGATACAGACGGGACGAAGATTGCGCTGGCGTATGCCGAGAACGAGTTGCAATTCCACCACATGCAGCATATTGAGGGTGTGGGATGCCATGCCGCCCTGTTTGTCCGCAAGGCTCTGTCGTTTGTGCGCAAGATGCAAAGGCATATCTGCGCCAACCGCCCGCCAGTGCCGCCGCCCTCCGCCACCATCCCCTCCAAATGTGAAAAGAAAAATGATACGGATGCCCCGTCCATGCGCTGGACGGGCAGCACGGCGGAACTGGTGGAGTTGATCTACGGGCTGGATGCCATGAAACTGGTAAACGAGGGCGAACCGGGCATCAAGGAACTGCTGGAGGGCTTCTGCCGGGTGTTCGGCATGGAAATAAAGGAGAGCCAGTGCTATAACACCTATGCGGACATCAAGCGGCGGAAAAATGAGAGCCGCACCTATTTCTTTGACAAGGCGGCGGAGAAGCTGAACCGGCGGATGCTGGAGGACGAGGAACGGGAACGGATGCGGAAAAGATAACAAGAAAATGAGGTACGGACACCGTAGTCTGCAAAAAAATGCTTACCTTTGCAGAAATAATTAAAAGACAAGAGATTATGGCAATAGAAATCAAACCCATTCCGGTGCTTCGCGGCAAGGCGGCGGAGCGTTTCGTGGAAGAAGCGGACAGGAACGCCAGAGAAAGACGCGGCTCCATAGACTTCACGAAGCAGGTGGAAAAGATGCGTGCCATCCTGAAAAAAGCCAATATGGACAAAATCTGACTAAAAAACGAAAAAAAATTCCTGCGATGTTTGACTTGTCAAATGGAAATTGTATCTTTGCAATACAATATCGCCCTTAGGTGGAAAATACTAAGGCTCGCCACCCCTAAAAAAGGTGGCTTATTTTTTATCTATATAATTGAAATATGGGACAGAAACAACGGGTCATCGTCTATATTGACGGATTCAATTTCTATTTCGGGTTGAAAAGCAATGCAAAGTGGAAGAAATATTATTGGCTGGATATTGTCAAGCTGTTCGAGATGTTCATGCGTCCCGACCAAGAGCTTGTTGCCGTGAAATATTTCTCGGCGAAACCTGACGATATTGACCAAAGCCTGCGCCAGAACGCTTTTTTTCAAGCCAACAGGGAAAATCCGAAATTCAAGTTGATATTGGGCAAGTACCTGAAAAAATCCATTACCTGTTTCAAATGCGGTAATATCATCCACACCCATGAGGAAAAAGAAACAGACGTGCGGATTGCCACACAGATTGTAGCCGATGCTTATCAGAAGAACTGTGACATATCCATTGTCGTATCTGCCGACAGCGACATGATACCCGCTATCGAACTTGCCACAGAAGCCCGTCAAAAGGTTTTCATCTATTTTCCTCCCTACCAGTATTCAAGCAATCTTGCAACAATGGGTATGGGGAAACCTATCCAAATGAAACAATACGAAAGCCGTTTCAAACAATGTATCCTGCCTGATGTGGTGCATCTTGAAAAGGCAGATTTTGACTTGCACATACCTGAAAAATGGAAGGCTTTTCAAACCATTTAATTAAAATGGCGCACGATAAATAAAAAGGGAAATCCGTAATTCGGCTGAATGTTCAACCGTGTTACGGATTTTCCTTTTTTCGCCTGTGGCGTGTTACTTGTTCTGCAAGAGGTATTGCAGTTCCGGGTCGGACTGGATGCGCTGCAACTCGTCGGCGATAATCTGCCGCACATCGGCACGGATGCGGTTGTAGTTTTCCTGAATCATCTCCTTCATGCGGTCGTTGCCATCGGCATCGGTAAAGTCCGTGATGACGGGAATAGGCTTGTAAGCCTGTTCCTCACGCTTCACCTTATCGGCATCGACCACAATCTCGCAATGGAAAATCTTCTGCTCAATGCGCTCGCTGAAGTTGTCGGCGACCGCTCCCACGAACATGCCCTGCGTGAGCGTGGAAATCTTGCTCGCCGGGATAAGGCTCTCCATCTGCGTGTTGATGGAGGTGGACTTGTCCTCGCGGTTGATGGTGATACTCTGCCGCTTCTGCAAGATTTTGCCGAAACGCTCGGAAAGGGTCTTGGCAGTCTCGCCCACGACCTGCCCGGAAAAGATGTTGCCGACGGTGTTCATTACTACAGCGGCCTCCTTGTCGCCGTAGTCGCGCTTGAGCTGGGAGAAGTCCTGAAAGCCCAGCAGGGTGGAAACCTTGTTGCTCCGGGCAGTGGCAATCAGGTTGTCCAGCCCCTTGAAATAAATCGTGGGCAGCTCGTCGATGATGATGGATGATTTGAGCCTGCCCTTCCTGTTCACGAGCTTTACGATGCGCGAGTTGTACAGCCCCAATGCCGCCCCGTAGATATTCTGTCGGTCGGGATTGTTGCCCACGCAAAGGATTTTCGGCTCATCGGGGTTGTTGATGTCAAGCGTGAACTCGCTGTCGGACATGACCCAGTAGAGCTGCGGGGAAATCATGCGCGAGAGCGGAATCTTCGCCGAGGCTATCTGCCCGGCGAGCTGTTCCATCGCCCCGCCCTGCCATGCGTCCATGAACGGGGAAAGGTAGTTCTCCAGTTCGGGATAGCTGGTAAGGATGGGAAACAGGTCCTCGTAACGGCGGTTGAGCAGCTCGATGGCATGGGGAAAAGTACAATATTTGCCGTCTTTGTAAATTCTTAAAAACCAAATCACTGCGGCAAACAGGATAATCGGCGACTCCACGAAGAAGTCCCCTTGCTTCTGTACCCAACTTTTATTGAGATTAAGCATGATGGTATAGGCACTCTCGTAAGCATCGGTGATGTCCTCCATGAAGTCCGGGTGTATGGGATTGCAGCGATGGCTGCGGCGCGGGTCGTCGAAATTGATTACATAGAACTTCGGCTTGACCTTGTACCCGTCCGGGTGGTTCATCAGGTGGTTGTAGGCGATGGTCGATAAGTCGCTGAATTTGAAGTCATAGATATAAAGCGCGAAGCCCTTCTCAATCTGTTGTTTAATGAAAGAATTAACCACAGCATACGATTTTCCGCTGCCCGGCGTACCCAGTACGATAGAGGCACGGAACGGGTTTACCACGTTGATAAATCCGTCGTTCCACTTCTTCTTATAATAGAAGCGGGTAGGCAGATTGACGGAATACTCGTTCTCCATGAGGCGGGTCTCCTGCATGAAGCTCTCGTTCTCGACATTGAACACGTCTTCCATAAGGTTGGTACGCAAAAGGCGGCTCATCCACGTGCCCGCCATGAGCAGGCATACATAGCCCGCCGCCATCGAAGCGGTATAGAAACCGGCTACCGCCTCCACCGGGAGCGGCAGGGACAATATCCACCAGTTAAGAAAGAACAGCACCAGCCCGGCTGAAAGCACCGCCCAAATTCGGTGCCAAGTGATTTTCTCCTCCTTGACACCCTTCGTGCCGAGGCACGAGAGCGCGAGCAGCAGAAGGGCAAAGAGTTTCGTATAGAGAATGTGATGAAACAGCCCGGTGGTGCGGTCAAAGTTCATCAGCACCCTGTCCACGACACCGATGTCGATGCCCCACAGCCTTACGGCTTCATAACAATACCAATAGAGGTGGATAACCATCAGAATAATGCTCACGGCACGGAGAAAATCCATGATTTTCGCCAGTGCCCTCAAATCGTCTTCCTGTTGTGACATAAATCTGTTTCTGTTTTTAAGTTGAACAATATCTCCACAAGGCATGGTACGGAGACGGGCATACATCACCCCGGACTTCATGGTACATGATGCCGGACTTGATGCAGGATGAAGTCCGACCTCATCCCCTCTGCCCTTGCGGAGGGATGAATTACAGCCCCAAACCCTTGCGGCGTTTCTTCCGTCTGCGTTTGAGGTCACGCTCGAAGGCGGCTTCCTCTGCCTGTGCACCCGAAGTGTCGCCGCCGAGCAAGCCCAAGCCGGAGGAATACCCCTCGCCATATTCCACGGCGGGACGGGTGTCGGGCTGCTGCCCGTCCACGGTAATGGTAAAAGGCATGGGCGGAGTACCGGCATAAGGCAGGGTAAAATGCTCCTGCAAGGCATTGGCGGAAAACTCCCTGCCCAAACGCGAGCCGTTGAGTACACAGCCTGTGCGGTGGTCAATGAAGGTCGCCCCGTAGATGCGCCCTTCTTCGGTATGGCGGAACACCACGTCCACGCCTTTCGCTTTGAGCAGGGCGACAAACTCCTCCCGGCGGTACGTCCGGGCGAGCGCGGCAGCGACGGTCTTGCGGGTCATATCCGCCAGATGCCTGTCGCGGATCTGCCCTTTGGAAAATTCAAACCTGCGCTGCACGGCTTCATAGCCGACGGACTTGCCGATGCGTGAAGCCTTGAAAGGATTGCCGGTCTTGTTGCCGACATCATCAGTAGCTGAATAGACCAGCCCGTGATACTCGCGTCCGTTCACCATGCCGCGGGCTTCCTCCACCGTGACATTATAGAGCGAGAGCAAGGCGCGGTATTCGCCCATTGTCTGGAACTTGTAGCCTGCCATGACCGCCTTGGTGACATTCGACACCTGCCGCTTCATGTCGCCCTGCGATGTGTCCACTTTCCGTAAGGGATTGTCGGTGCGGAACTGGCGGCGGTCAGCCGTATGCAGCCCGTACTTCTTTTCCAGCTCGGAGGTGATGCACTTGCTGCGGCGGTGGATGAAATCACGGTTGAGCCGCCTGCCGTTTTCGTCCACATTGACGGAAACGATGTGCAGGTGGTGGCGGCTGATGTCCTCGTGTTTGAACACGAGGTAAGGCTGTTCACCATATCCCAGCCTGTCAAGATACTCGCGTGCGAGCTGTTCCAGCTCCGTGTCGGTCAGGCGGTCGTCGGGGTGCGGATTGAGCGAAATATGGATGACCTTGTTCCGCGTGCGTACCTGCTCCGGCATGAACCGCTTGAAGTCCCGCTCGGCACGTGCCACGTCCACCCGTCCGCTGCCATCGTCGAAGACCCGGTTCACGGCAAGGAGCCTGCCTTCGCCCTCGTTCACCTTCAGACCGTTGTAGGCGAGTGCGCCATACAATGATGTCCCCATGCTTATCTTCGCGACCATCTCTCCTCAAACTCTTTTGAAAGTTCCACGACCTGCCGCGTCAAGGCGGCCAGTTCCTTGGTGCATTGCTCCAGCTTGTAGAGCAATGCCATCGCCTTCTTTTCCGAAAAATGGCAGCGAAGCTCCCTGACCACTTGGTTGTAGTTGTTACCGACCATGCGGTACTGCGCATGGAAAGCGGAGAGCCTCGTGCAGTAGTCCAGCAGCGTCCTGTCCATGACCAATACACGGAAGGGCTGTCCGAAGAAGTGCGCTTTCAGGAACACCGCCCTCGCGTACACGCCGGATTTCTCATACATGGCAAGAAACTTCTGCCATTCCTCATTGTCGAAGCGCACCATCACGCAGTGCGACTTGCGGCTCTCTTTCGGATGCCGCCCCCATTTGAGGGACGTTTCATCCCCGTTCTTTTTCCTGTTCATCTTTATTATGGATTTAGTGGTTTGTTTCACGGCACAAGCGCAGCTTCCGGCACGCATACCGCAGGTAGGAAACAGGCTTCCCGACTTCGGAGAGGAAGCCCTCCCCCGCAAGGGGCAAGGTGCGTTTCCGGGAGTAACCGAAAACCCTTTGAGTAACTCAAAGGACACCTTGCTGTGTCTTTGAGGACACAAGAATCCGTCCGGGACGGATTGGGGGATAAACCTGTTATAACAACCCATAAAGGTATCGGTCGCCCGATACCCTTCGGCTGCCCAAAAGAAGAACGGAGCCGAGGTACGGTGTGCGCATCGGGAGCGTTGCCCTGCCGCTTGGGGGCAAAGGTACGGGGTAAAGACGCACCGGGAAGGGGCTGAAAAACGCCACAAGCTACCGGAACGAAGCCAAATGCTGCCACGCAAGGGGGAAACGATACAGACCGGCGGATTTGTATATTCCTTTGCGGACAGAAACGATGAAGCAACAAGGCAAATAAATGGACATGGACGGAAACAGACATTTGAAAAGGCAAGTCCGCACGGACGGACAGACACACAGCTCCGCTGACATACTGACATACATGCGTACTGATGCACTGACGTACATACGTGCTGACGTACTGACGTATTGGCGTACGACAGCACACCGGTGGAGACTCAAACCAAGACCTCCGTAAAAATGCGGGTATGCAAGAAAGTGCGCATACGCATATATACGGAAGCGGAGAAACGAACAGGCGGGGAAGCACACCGCCACAGTCATAAACCCACAACGATTAAAACATACAGAAAAATGAACAAGGAAACATTCGTTGCATTCGCAACACAGAAAGGCGGTGTCGGCAAATCGACCGTCACCGCGCTCGTAGCCAACTACATCCACAACGTGATGGGGATTGATGTCGCCGTGATAGACTGCGACGAGCCGCAGCACAGCATCGCCGGGCTGCGCGACAAGGAAACGGCACTCATCGAAAAGAACGACAGCCTGAAAGCCGTTGCCTGTGAACATTTCCGCAAGTCGGGGCGCAAGGGATTTCCCATCGTCCGAAGCAACGCCGTGCAAGCGCTGGACGACGCGGACAGCCTGCTCTCGGAGAAAGGATACCAGCCGGAAATCGTGTTCTTCGACCTGCCGGGCACGCTGAAAAGCGACGGGGTGATAAAGACGCTCTCGCAGATGGACTACATCTTCACGCCCGTCAGTGCCGACCGCTTCGTGGTGGAGAGCGCGTTGCAGTTCGTGATGATGTTCAACGACAACCTCGTCACCACCGGGCTTGCCAAGACGAAAGGCATATCCCTGTTCTGGACAATGGTGGACGGACGGGAAAAGACCGGGCTGTACGACCTGTACGGGAAGCTGTTCGCCGAAAACGACTTCCATGTCCTTGACACGAGGCTGCCCGACAGCAAGCGTTTCCGCCGCGAGCCGTCGGACGACCGCAAGCAGGTGTTCCGCTCGACCATCCTGCCGCCGGACGCCTCCATGCTGAAGGGAAGCCGTATCCGCGAGCTGTCGGAAGAGATATGTTCCATCATCAACGGATAAACCTCATGGCAAGCCGAAAATTGAATACGGAGGGCATAGACGAAAGCCTGCTGCTTGCCTCCATAGGAAAATCCCGTCAGATGGGCGGACCTCCGGCAGGGGAAGGAACGGACGACCCCGATGCTGGCAACGCACCGGAAGATGCGGTACAGCCCACGGAAGCGAAAGCACGGAGCGAACCCGCGAAAAGAAAGAAGCCGGACTACGGCTCGACCTTCCTCAAACGGAACGAGGTGAAACTCCGGCACTGCGTGTACATCAGCAAGGAGGCACACAGCATCGTTTCCAAGATAGTGAACACCATCGCCGACAAGGAAATAACCGTGGGCGGCTACATCGACACGGTACTGATGCGCCACTTTGAAGAGAACAAGGACGAAATCAACAACCTGTACCGCCGTAACAGGGATAATCTGATTTAATGAAAACATTGTATCACATAAAAATTAAGGAAAGAATGAAACTGAACATCAACATTTTCAGAAGAAAGCAGAGAGAGGAAGCCTACAAGGACAAGTACCTTAACGGACGCAAGCCGGAAGGAACCGCACATAAGGCGGTATATATCAGCCGGGAGAACCACGAGGCGGTCAGGCGCATAGTGGGCATGGCGGGAGAAAACGGAACGACCATATCCGGCTATATTGACCGTATCGTCACCGAACACCTTGAACGCCACGGTACGGAGCTGGAGAACCTGTACAGGAAGAAAAGCCACGATGCCGTCGGACAGATAACGATAAGCCGATGATGACGCTGCTGTTAATCCTGATGATGGCGTGCAACTTGTGGGTGCTGTTCTACCTGACATGGGAACGCAAGGAGTCACGAAAAGCTGACGGCAAGGACGGCATTGAACCGGCACGGGAACCGTTGCCCGATGTCATTGGAAAAAGCAGGTTCAGAATGCCGGAAACGAAGCCACAAGCTGCCACTCCGATGCCAAATGCTGCCACGGAAATGCAAAGCGAGGCGGTGGACGAAAAGGACGTTACCTTTGACGACGAAATGGAAACCGCCGGCGGCCACACGCTGGAAACAAAGCCGTCGCGTCAAGTGCCCGATGAAGATCTGGACGAGGTTTTCAGGGACAACCGCGTCCACGACACGGACGGAGAGTTTGACGAGGAACTGCCACAGGCAGGCGGAAGTACCTTTGACGAAATCGACCGTGCGGCAAGGGCAGTGAAGAACCCGAAGGCAAGGGAATCCGAAGTCCTTCAGGCGGGCAAGGTGTTCCATGAGCTGGAAGGCACGGAATTCTACGACATGTTCCGGCGCAATAATGCCCGGTACGAGGCAAGGGTGTCGGAAATGGTGGAAACCTATCTCGCAAGCACCCAGCCCACAGAGAAGAAGCCAAAAATGAAAGCGGCTGTACGGAAGGAATACGAGGATTTCAACATCCGCGACTATGTATAACAATGTAAAAAACGTAACGAAGATGCGAAAAAAGAAAACCGACTACGGCTAAAGACTCAGCTTGCCACTGAATCCATTACCGGGCGAAACGCCCATGAATTAAAGAAAAGTATCAACCGCCAACGGGACTATCCACCCCTGGCACAAAAGACAACAAGATTATGACAAATTTGAGAAAAAAACAAATCCTTTCCGCAGCCCTTCTGCTGGCTGCAAGCATTTCCGCCTTCGCTCAGGGTAACGGCATGGCGGGCATCACCGAAGCCACCAGCATGGTGACATCGTATTTCGACCCGGCGACAAAGCTCATTTACGCCATCGGCGCGGTGGTGGGTCTTATCGGGGGCATCAAGGTGTACGGGAAGTTTTCTTCGGGCGACCCGGACACGAGCAAGACCGCCGCAAGCTGGTTCGGGGCGTGTATCTTCCTGATTGTTAGCGCGACTATCCTACGTTCGTTCTTCCTCTAACCGGGCATCCGCTATACATATATAATAAGGTATAAGGACAATGGCTGAATACCCGGTAAACAAGGGCATAGGCCGTCCGGTGGAGTTCAAGGGTCTGAAGGCGCAGTACCTTTTCCTGTTCGCGGGCGGGCTGCTTGCCGCCTTCATCCTCTTCGTCATCCTGTACATGGCAGGCGCGGGCCAGTGGCTCTGCATCGGTTTCGGCGCATCGTCGGCTTCCGCCCTCGTCTGGCTCACGTTCCGGCTGAACGCCAAGTACGGGGAACACGGGCTGATGAAACTCGGCGCGGCGAGGATGCGCCCCCGATACCTGCTCCACCGGCGGAAAACCGCCCGGATGTTCAAACAACGCAAAAAGAAGAAAGGAAGAACCGTATGAGAAACATGATGAAAGCCGCCACGCTGGAAAGCAAGTTCCCCCTGCTGGCGGTGGAACACGGCTGCATCGTCAGCAAGGACGCGGACCTCACCGCCGCCTTCGAGGTGGAACTGCCGGAGGTCTATACCGTCACGGCGGAGGAATATGAAAGCGTCCATGCGGCATGGTGCAAGGCCATCAAGGTGCTGCCCGACCACTCGGTGCTGCACAAACAGGACTGGTACGTGAAGGAGGAATACCGTCCCGACCTTGGCAAGGAGGGCATGGGCTTCCTTGCACGCAGCTACGAGATGCACTTCAACGAGCGCCCGTATCTGAACCACAAATGCTACCTGTTCCTGACCAAGACGACGAAGGAGCGCATGAGGCGACAGAGCAACTGGAGCACGCTGTGCCGCGGGCATATCGTGCCGAAGGAGATACAGGACAGGGAAACGGCGGTGAAGTTCATCGAGGCGGTGGAACAGTTCGCCCGCATCCTGAACGATTCGGGGCATGTGAGGCTGCGCCGCCTGACGGACGACGAGATAACCGGCACGGAGACGCAGGCGGGCATCGTGGGCAGATACCTTGCCCTGTCACTGGAAAACCCGGACTGTCTGGAGGACATGGAAATGTCGGCAAGGGAAATGCGCGTCGGGGACAAGCGGCTGTGCCTGCACACGCTCTCCGACACGGAAGACCTCCCCGCATCGGTGGAAACGGATTACCGCTACGAGCGTCTCTCCACCGACCGGAGCGACTGCCGCCTGTCGTTCGCCGCACCGCTGGGCTTGCTGCTACCGTGCAACCATATCTACAACCAATACATCTTCATCGGCAACAGCGACGAGGAACTGCAACGCTTCGAGAAGAGCGCACGTAACATGCAGTCGCTCTCGCGGTACAGCCGTCAGAACGCCATCAACTGCGAGTGGGTCGAAGAATACCTGAACGAGGCGCACTCGCAGGGGCTGAAGTCCGTCCGCGCACACTTCAACGTCATGGCATGGAGCGACGATACGGAAGAGTTGAAACGCATCAAAAATGACGTGGGAAGCCAGTTGGCATCAATGGGCTGCGTGCCGCGCCACAACACGGTGGACTGTCCGACGCTCTATTGGGCGGCAATACCCGGCAACGCGGCGGACTTCCCGGCGGAAGAGTCGTTCCACACGTTCATCGAGCAGGCGGTATGCCTCTTTACAGGCGAGACCAACTACCGGGACTCGCCCTCGGCTTTCGGCATCCGCATGGCAGACCGCATCAGCGGCAAGCCCCTGCACATCGACATATCCGACCTGCCGATGAAGCGCGGCATCACGACTAACCGCAACAAGTTCGTGCTGGGACCTTCGGGCAGCGGGAAGTCATTCTTCATGAACCATCTGGTCAGACAATATTACGAACAGGGCACGCACGTGGTGCTGGTGGACACGGGAAACTCCTATCAGGGACTGTGCGAGATGATACACCGCAAGACCCGTGGCAAGGACGGCATCTACTTCACCTATACGGAGGACAAGCCCATCAGTTTCAACCCGTTCTACACGGACGACGGGGTGTTCGACGTGGAGAAGAAGGACAGCATCAAGACGCTGCTGCTGACGCTGTGGAAAAGCGAGAACGAACCCGCCACGAAAACGGAATCGGCTGAGCTGGGAAGCGCGGTGAACGCCTACCTGCTGAAACTCCGACAGGACAGTAACATCGTGCCGTCATTCAACACGTTCTACGAGTACCTGCGGGACGTGTACCGCAAGGAAATGGAGGAACGCTACATCAAGGTGGAGAAGTCGGACTTCAACATCGACAACCTGCTGACCACGCTCCGGCAGTATTACCGGGACGGACGGTACGACTTCCTGCTCAACTCGGCGGAGAACATCGACCTGCTGCACAAGCGGTTCGTGGTATTCGAAATCGACAGTCTGAAGGATAACGCCGAGCTATTTCCGGTGGTGACCATCATCATCATGGAGGCTTTCATCAACAAGATGCGGCGGTTGAAAGGCGTGCGCAAGCAGCTGATATGCGAAGAGGCATGGAAAGCCCTTTCCTCGGCGAACATGGCATCCTATCTTCAGTACCTCTACAAGACAGTGAGAAAGTATTTCGGGGAGGCAATCGTGGTGACGCAGGAGGTGGACGACATCATCAGCTCACCCATCGTGAAGGAGAGCATCATCAACAACTCGGACTGCAAAATCCTGTTGGACCAGCGGAAGTATATGAACAAGTTCGACCAGATACAGTCGCTCTTGGGGCTGACGGAAAAAGAGAAGTCGCAGATACTCTCCATCAACCAGTCCAACGACCCGTCAAGGCGGTACAAGGAAGTCTGGATTGGACTGGGAGGCACGCACTCGGCGGTGTATGCCACGGAGGTGTCGATACACGAGTACCTCGCCTACACGACGGAGGAAACGGAGAAGCTGGAAGTGCGCGAGCTGGCGGAGAAGCTGGGCGGCGACATGGAAGCCGCCATCCGTCAGGTGGCGGAGAGACGGAAGGAAGAGGACTGAAATGACGGAAGGTGAAAAGAAAAATGACTTATAAACAAAAGAAGAATAACCGATTAAAAAACAAAAATTATGAATATCAAACTGACAAAGACGGAAAGACTGCTGCTGTGCGGCGGTCTGATAGGACTGGCATCGCTGATGCTGCAAGCCTGCGATACGATGATGAAAGAGGACGGGGACATCCGCGAGAAGATTTGCGGCAACTGGGAGAGCGCGGAGGGGAAGCCCGACGTGCTGGTGTACAAGGAAGGAGAACTGTTCAAGGTGACGCTGTTCCGAAGGACGGGCGTGCGGCGCAGGCTGAAACCGCAGACCTACCTGCTGCAACGGGAGGCGGACGGCAACCTCTACATGAACACGGGATTCCGCATCGACGTGGCCTACAACGAGGAGACGGACGTGCTGACCTTCTCGCCGAACGGCGACTATATCCGGGTGGACACGGATGGCACCCCGGACGGCGAAGAGAAAGCGGAACAATGAAAATACAGATGTACCACTAAATCCAACGTGAATGAAAATGAAACAAAGACTGAAAATGCCGCTGATGGTGGCTTGCCTGTGCCTCATGGGTGCAGGCACGGCAAACGCCCAATGGGTGGTGTCCGACCCCGGCAACCTCGCCCAGAGCATCATCAACTCCGCCAAGGAGATGGTGGAAACCGCCGGGACGAAAGCCAACACCCTGAACGGCTTCCTTGAAACGAAGAAGGTGTTCGAGCAGGGAAAGGCGTATTACGACGCGCTGAAATCCGTGCATGACGTGATAAAGGGCGGCGTGAAGGTGTCGAAAAGCATCGCTCTGGTGATGGAAATCTCCGAAATCTACGTGGACAACTACCAGAAAATGCTTTCGGACGGGAACTACACGGCGGACGAGCTTGCCGCCATCTCGTCGGGCTACGCCATGCTGATAGACGAAAGCTCGGACGTGTTGCAGGACCTGAAGAACGTGGTGAACGTGACGGGCATGTCACTCACGGACGCGGAACGGCTCGCCATCATAGACAATGCCTACCGCAGCCTGATGAACTACCGCAACCTCGTGCGCTACTATACGAACAAGACCATATCGGTGTCCTACCTGCGGGCAAGGAAGAAGGACGACATGGACCGGGTGACGGCACTCTACGGGACGGCTAACGAAAAATACTGGTAGCCTATGGGAGAGTTTGACAACCTTCACCGGATTTTGCTCTCGCTTTACGACGAGATGATGCCCTTGTGCGCCGACATGACGGGCGTGTCGAAAGGGCTTGCCGGACTGGGCGCGCTGTTCTACGTGGCGGTGCGCGTGTGGCAGTCGCTGGCGCGTGCCGAAGCGATAGACGTGTACCCGCTGCTGCGGCCTTTTGCCATCGGTTTGTGTATCCTGTTCTTCCCTACAGTAGTCTTGGGCACGATGAACAGCGTGCTGAGCCCCATCGTGCAAGGCACTCACGCCATGCTGGAATCGCAGACCTTCGACATGAACGAGTACCGGGAACAGAAGGACAGATTGGAATACGAGGCGATGATGCGCAACCCGGAAACCGCCTACCTCGCCAGCGACGAGGAATTCGACCGCCAGTTGGAAGAACTGGGCTGGTCGCCTTCCGACCTGGTGACGATGACGGGGATGTACATGGACCGGGCTTCGTACAACATCAAGAAGACCGTGCGCGACTGGTTCCGCGAGGTGCTGGAGCTGATGTTTGCCGCCGCAGCCCTGATTATCGACACGCTCCGCACGTTCTTCCTCGTGGTGCTGTCCATTCTGGGTCCCGTCGCCTTCGCCTTCTCCGTGTGGGACGGCTTCCACTCCACGCTCTCGGCATGGTTCAGCCGCTACATACAGATTTACCTGTGGCTGCCCGTGTCGGACCTGTTCAGCACCATACTGGCGAAAATCCAGATACTGATGCTGCAAAATGACATCGAGGCGATGCAGGCCGACCCGGACTTTTCGGTGGAGGCAAGCAACGGGGTGTACATCGTGTTCCTCATCATCGGCATCGTGGGATACTTCACCATCCCGACCGTTTCAGGGTGGATCATCCAAGCCGGAGGCGGCACGGGCAACTACAACAGGAACGTCAATACCGCCGGGGCTTTGGGCGGCAGCGTGGCGGGCGCAGCCGCAGGAAATGTGGCGGGGCGTGGCGGCAAGCTCATCAAGAGTGCCGGGGGCATGGCGAAGTCTGCCGCCGGGAAATTATTCAAAAGAAAGTAACCGGCCATATGCAAGGCTATACTCCGGGACGGTCAAAGTAGCACTTTGACCCCCTCAAGGTGCTACTTTGAGGGGCACAAAGTGCTACTTTGCCAAAACCGCCCTGAAACATCAATTATCAACCCTCAAAAAAAAGAACTGTAAGAAATGGAATTCAAGTCATTAAAGAACATCGAGACGAGCTTCCGGCAGATACGCCTGTTCGGAATCATCTACACGGCGGCGTGCGCCCTCGTGGTGGTCTGCTCGGTGGTGTGCGCCTTCCGTTTCGCCGAAGCGCAGAGGCAGAAGATATACGTCCTCGACGGGGGCAAGAGCCTGATGCTCGCGCTCTCGCAGGACCTGTCGCAGAACCGTCCGGCGGAAGCCAAGGAACACGTGCGCCGTTTTCATGAGCTTTTCTTCACCCTTTCGCCGGAGAAAAGCGCGATAGAGCACAACGTGAAACGCGCCCTGCTGCTGGCGGACAAGAGCGCGTACAACTACTACGCCGACTTTGCGGAAAAAGGCTTCTACAACCGCATCATCGCGGGCAACATCAACCAAGTGCTTCAGGTGGACAGCGTGGTGTGCGACTTCGACCGCTATCCCTACGAGGCGCGGACGTATGCCCGCCAGATGATTATCCGCGAAAGCAACGTGACGGAACGCAGCCTTGTCACCTCCTGCCGCCTCCTGAACGCGAGCCGCTCGGACGACAACCCGAACGGCTTCACCATCGAGGGCTTCACGGTATTGGAGAACAGGGACATCAGAAGCATGGAAAGGTAGGCGCATATGGGAAAGATGAAAATTCTGATTGAAAAATGCGCCACCTGCCTGAAAGGGGAATTGCGTGGGAAACTGGAAGCCCTTCCGCCGAAGGCAAGGCTGGGGATAGTCCTCACGGCGTTTGCCTTGTTCGCTTCGCTCAGCCTGTACATGACCGCCACCGCCATCACCGGTTTTGGTGGGGGGAACGGGGCAACGGAGATGCGGCACATCGAGAAATTAGACCTGCCTGTGCAGGAGAGTGATAACCTATATAATAATGTATATGGAAACGAAAAAAGAACAGAAGAATGAAACGAAAGAGAAGAAACCTCTGACCGAACGACAACGCCGGCAACGGCAAAAGATGCTGGTCTATCCGCTGATGGGGCTGACCTTTCTGGGCTGCATGTGGCTCATCTTCGCCCCGTCCTCCTCCGACAGGGAGAAGGCACGGCAGGGACAGGGCTTCAACACGGACATGCCCCTGCCGGAAGACGCCGGAATCATCGGCGACAAGGCGAAGGCCTACGAACAACAGCAACTGGAGAACAGACAGAAGCAGCGCCGGGGCATGGTGGGCGACCTGTCCTCCCTCTGGCATGACGGTGCGGAAATGCCGGACACGGCGGCTGCACCGGACGACTGCCGCCTGACACCGGTAGCGACGCCCCGAAAGGAAACGGAGAGCCGGCAACATGCAGGTATCCGCTCTTCGGTTACTGCCAACAAGCGGCTGAACACGTCGCTGGGGACGTTCTATGAGCCGCCGAAGGAGGATGACGAAAAGAAAGAGCTGCGGAAACGTATCAACGAGCTGGAGCGCATGGTCATGGAGCAGGAGAAAAAGCCTTCGGCAATGGAGGAACAGGTCGCCCTGCTGGAAAAGTCCTACGAACTGGCGGCGAAGTACCAGAATGGAGGAGGTAATGCCGGACAGACCGCACAGCCCGAAGAAATGGAAACATCTGCCAAGGCCGGCGAAAAGAGCATGAAGGCTGAACCGGTGAGCGGTGTACATCGGACGGTGGTGTCCGCCCTGCCGCAACCCCTGACGGACCCGGCATTCATCGCCGACTATTCAGGCGAACGGAACTACGGCTTTCATACCGCCATCGGCACGGTGGAAGCGACGGGAAAGAACACCATCGCCGCCTGCGTGCAGGGTGACCAGACCATCACAGACGGGCAGACAGTAAAGCTCCGGCTGCTGGAGCCGATGCGGGTGTCTGGCAGGAGTGTCCCACGGAACGCCACCCTTGTGGGGGCGGCACGCCTGCAGGGCGAGCGTCTGGAAATCGGCATCACCTCGCTGGAACATCAGGGGAACATCGTCCCTGTGGAACTGGAGGTGTACGACTGCGACGGACAGGCGGGAATCTTCATCCCCGGCTCGATGGAGATAGACGCGGCAAAGGAAATCGGGGCGAACATGGGCAGCTCGCTGGGCAGCAGCATCAACATCTCCACCGATGCGGGGGCGCAGCTTGCCTCCGACTTGGGCAAGGGTGTGATACAGGGCGTGTCGCAGTACATCTCGAAAAGGATGCGTACCGTCAAGGTGCATCTGAAATCAGGGTACAGGGTATTGCTCTACCAAGAAAAAGAATGAACAAACCAATTTTTTAATCCACTAAATCCAACGTAAAATGAGTATCAAGAAAGCAATGACAATGTTTGCCCTGCTGATGGGCATCGCCTGTGCAACCTATGCGCAGGGAGTGACGAACGACAGCACCGCCACCGTAAAGGCGGACGGGCTGAAACTAACGAAGGAGGTCTATCCGCAGGCAGAAGAGGATGGCGGCCTGTACCACGGGCTGACGAAGAAGCTGATGTTCGACCGCATGATACCGCCGCACGGTCTGGAGGTCACGTATGACAAGACGGTGCATATCCTGTTCCCGTCGGCGGTGCGCTATGTGGACCTGGGGTCTCCCAACCTGATAGCGGGCAAGGCGGACGGAGCGGAGAACGTCATCCGCGTGAAGGCGACGGTAAGGAACTTCCGCACGGAAACGAACATGAGCGTCATCACGGAGGACGGCTCCTATTATTCGTTCAACGTGAAGTACGCCGATGAGCCGCTTATCCTGAACGTGGAGATGAAGGACTTCATCCACGATGGCAGCACGGTGAACCGCCCGAACAACGCGCAGGAAATCTACCTGAAGGAACTGGGCAGCGAAAGCCCGATGCTGGTGCACCTGATTATGAAGTCGCTGTACAAGGAGAACAAGCGCAAGGTGAAGCACATCGGCTGCAAGCGTTTCGGCATCCAGTACCTGCTGAAAGGAATATATGTCCACAACGACCTGCTGTACCTGCACACGGAGGTAAAGAACCAGAGCAACGTGCCGTTTGACGTGGACTACATCACGTTCAAGATTGTGGACAAGAAGGTGGCGAAACGCACCGCCATCCAGGAACAGGTGCTGTTCCCGCTCCGTGCCTACAACTATGCCGTGCGCATAGCCGGGAAACAGTCCGAACGCACGGTGTTCTGCCTTCCGAAGTTCACCATTCCCGACGGCAAGCAGCTCGTGGTGGAGATGAACGAGAAGGACGGCGGTCGCCACCAGACGTTTGTCGTGGAGAACGGGGATTTGGTACAGGCTGAAACCATCAACGAACTGCGTGTACGATGAAAGGCAAGGCAGTGTTTTTGGCAATGCTTCTGTCCGTCCTTCTTGCAGGACGGGCGGAAGCCCAGCGGTGCCTGCCGAAGATGCGGGGCATTGAGATGAAAGCCGGAATGACCGGGTTGGACGGCTACTGGCTGGGAGCCTCGCTGTCAAGCTATGCGGGGGGCGGCAACAAGTGGGTGTACGGAGCGGAATACCTTCAGACGAACCATCCGTACAGGAGCGTGAATGTTCCCGTGGCTCAGTTCACGGCGGAAGGGGGCTACTATTACAATTTCCTTTCGGATGCGAAAAAGACGGTGTTCCTCTATGCCGGCGCGTCAGCCCTTGCCGGGTATGAAACGGTGAACTGGGGAGAAAGGACGCTGTATGACGGGGCAAGGCTGAACAACAGGGACGGCTTCGTCTATGGCTGTGCCGCCACGCTGGACATGGAAGTGTACCTTGCGGACTTCATCGCGCTGACTGCATCGGCCAGGGAGCGTTTCCTCTGGGGCGGCAGCACGGGGGTATGCCATACGGAGTACGGGATAGGATTAAAGTTCATCATCAACTGACGTATGCCTATGGACATAGAAGGAATGAAACGGTTTCCGATAGAGGACTTCCTCGCGCGGCTGGGGCATCATCCCGTGCAGCGGAGGGTGAACGCAATCTGGTACAGGTCGCCTTACAGGGAAGAACATACGCCTTCCTTCAAGGTGAACCCGGACAAGAACCTCTGGTTTGATTTTGGCGCGAACAAGGGCGGCAACATCTTCGCCCTTGCCGGGGAGTTCATCGGAAGCGGCGACTTCATCACGCAGGCGAGGTATGTGGCGGAAGTGTCGGGTATGCCGCCACCGGAATACGGACCACATCAAAGTAACCCAGTGCGGCAACCTGCCGGGGCGAGTTTTGAGAATGTGGAGATACTTCCCTTGCAGAACCGGGCTTTGCTTCATTACCTGCAAGAGCGTGGCATACCGTCTGCCATTGCCATAGCGAACTGCAAGGAAATGCGCTACACCACACACGGGAAGCGGTATTTCGCCGTGGCTTTCGGCAACAACGGGGGTGGCTACGAGATACGCAATCCGTTCTTCAAGGGGTGTGTGCCACCGAAAGACGTGACCCTGCTGCCGTCCGGCTCGACCGCCTGCAACGTGTACGAGGGCTTCATGGACTACCTGTCCGCCCGTGCGCTGGGTATAGGGAACGGGGAAGACCACCTCGTGCTCAACTCGGTTTCCAACGTGGCGAAGGCATACAGGCATCTGGACGGCTACGGACAGATAAAGTGCTACCTTGACAACGACGAAGCCGGGCGCAGGACGGTGGAAGCCCTGCACACACGCTATGGCGGAAGGGTGTCGGACTGCTCCGGCATCTATGGCGGATGCAAGGACTTGAACGAACACCTGCAAAAGACGCTCGCCGAAAGGCAGGCACAACGTGAAAACGAAAAGAAAAGCAAATCCATTAAAATGTAACGATGAACATGAACAGATTGAACAACAGAACAAAAACGAAAAGAAACATGGTGAAATCTCTGGCAGCCTTCTGTGTGGGGCTGCTCGCCTTCGGCTTCGCCTCGTGCGATGATGAGCTGGATGTCATGCAAGCCTACCCGTTCACGGTGGAAACGATGCCCGTGCCGAAGGAACTGAAACAGGGTGAAACGGCGGAGATACGCTGTGAGCTGGTACGCGAAGGGGAATTTAATGGGGCGGTCTATACCATCCGCTATTTCCAATATGACGGCGAAGGCACGCTGAAGCTCGACAACGGACTGATATTCCAGCCCAACGACCGCTACCTGTTGGAAAATGAAAAATTCCGACTGTATTACACTTCTGAGTGTGACGAGTCACAAAGCCTGACCATCACGGTGGAGGACAATTTTGGCAATTCCTTTGAATGGGAAACGGAGTTCAACAACGACACGGACACGGGGGAGGTTCCGTCCGGGGCTGATACTTTGACTATAAAGGAAGGAGGTGTTTATCAATAAGACAGGAATGAAACGGCTGTTTGCAGCGGCGGTGCTGGCGGTCGCTTTCTCCGCCAGCCTGCCCGCACAAGGTACGGATGAAACGTCCGCATCGTTCCATGATGAGCCGAAAGCGGAATTAGCCGTCGAGCTGATAAAAAAATATGAGGGGCTACATGACAGTCCCGATTATTACCCCTACTACGGTTACGGACATTGCCGGCTGGAGGGAGAGGAACTGTCCTACGACATGACGGAGGCGGAAGCGGAGAAACTGTTGCGGAAAGACTTGACGGAGCGTTACAGGCTGTTCCGCAAGTACAAAAAAGACGCCCTGCTCCTTACCGTTCTCAGCTACAATGTGGGGTACGGGGCTCTGCTCGGCTACGGGAAACGTCCGAAAAGCCGGCTGCTGAAGAAGCTGGAAGCGGGCGACCGGGACATTTATGCGGAGTATATATCCTACTGCCACTACAAGGGTCGGAAAATCCGCTCGATAGAGCGGCGACGGAAAATGGAATATCTGCTGCTGTATGAGCCGTGAGTTTGCTACAAAAAATAACCAATGAAGTTGTATGCTTCATCGGTTATTTTTTAGAATACCACCGTTAAACATTCGGTATGATTCCTTGCCTTATGACCTTGCCGTCCCTATAAAGTTCAATGCTTCCCGGATGGAAGCCCATCTCTTGTAAGGCTATATATCGGATATAGTCCTCATATTCCTTGCCACCGAAACTTTTGCCTGTCAAGTTGTTGAAAAACATAGGAATGCTTATGCCGTTGCTGCCGGATAATACGGTCTTGCCGTCTTGTCTGATTTCGTCCATATATGTAATAGTTTTTTATAATACCAATTATCGAAAATGGGAGCAAAAGGGCTTTTTGCTACTTTTGAGCCGCCTCCTGCTCACCGTCAAAAGTAGCGGGCGGCAAATTTCGCCACCCGCCGAAGGGTCAGAAATGGGTGTAAAGTCCCGTTACCTGCGTGAAAATGGGCTGGAGCATATCGAAGTACACTCCCTCGTATCTGGCGATGTCCTTGACCTTGATGTCCGCATACTTTGTCAGGGTCTGACGGTAGAAGTACATGGTATATGTATCGGTATCCTCGTCCAAGATGATTTTCAGCCTGTTGGCTGAAGTCCTGTTCCTTGCAAGGCTCATTTGCAGTCCGTTGCCCAAACTGATGAAATTGCGGCTGCCCGTCATTACGGCGAAGCCGTGTCCGCCTAACTGCTGTAAGATTGTATTCGCTACCATTTGTCTGTGAATTTAAGTTATTGTCAATGGGTGGCTTTTGCCACCCCGATTTTTTTTCATTTGGAGTTCATCCGTTGTCGGATATGTTCAAGCGTGCGCTCGGCAATGGGCTGTGTTTCCTTGTTCCAAAGGTCATAGTCATGTACGGATATTCCCACGCTCCGCAAATCACGGATATAGCCGGACACATAATCTCCCGTAGGGAGGTAAACGAACTGCATCCATGCGTCCTTTTCGTCTGTCAGTATAAAATAGTATTTCATGCTTTTTCCGTTTTTATGGATTACTTGTTTCGGAGGTGGGCGGTATTGTGTACCGCCACACCTTTAGTATTCTTTCATTTCGGCAATGGGGGTATGTTTTCTGAGCCATTCCACCACATGCACCATGTTGTATTCGGAAGTGATGACTGCCGTATGGCCGTTTATCGGGGTCAAGCGTGTACTTTCGTAGTCTTCTATCCACTCCTTTAGTGTTGCCACATCACAAGTATCGGTGAACATCATATCCAAAATTCTGATAGGGTCGCTGAATGTAACTATCAGCGTGTCATATCCTGCTGTCATAATCTGTCCTCCTTGTTTTTACATTTCAACCATTCGTCACGTAACTGTCTGCACTCTCCCAAAGTGGATTTTACGCAGGAGAACAAATCTCCCGACAAGGTGTCCCGATAATCGTACTGGTACATCGTGCGGACTTTGCGTCCGATTTTTATTTGGAATTTCTCGTACTTCTCGCCTGCCATGCAGGTGCTTACTCCGTTAATTGTCATTCTTGTTGTCATAGCCTTTTCTATTAAAATTCAACAATCAAAAGTCTGTAATCCGTATTTCCATAAGTGGTGGGTACACCTTTTTGCTTGACCCACAAATGCCTGCGTCCAAATCCGTAGAGGAAAAAGTCGTTGAAGTCCTTGTCTTGGGCTAAGGTCGCCATCGCTTCCCTCACTTCCTTTCCGTTCCTTGTCAATACCAGCGTATTCACAAGTTTGATGAATGTTTCGGGCAGCTTCTCATGCCACCCGAAAAACAAGTTTTCCATTTTTACGTCCATGTCTTTAATTATTAAGTTGTTATACGTTTATGCAACCATCCGTTTTTGAATATCCCTCACATTTTCCTTGACGAGCCTGATGATTTGTTCATGGTATTCCGTGATGGAATTATATATTCCATAGGATTGGACAACCTGCATGGTTTCCAATGAGAGTTCTACCGTTTCAATACGCTTTTCACCGATACGGGCGGAGAAAACAAGCACATTTTCTTTTTTATAATATCCATTGGTAAATACACAATGGTTCATTGCCTTGCCTTCTTCGTAAAACTCCTGCACATTCTGCAATACATGAAGATTAATCATTCCGTCAGAAAAAGCAAGGTCAAGAAACCTGCCTTTCATTTCAGCATACAGCAGCTCGTCTTTCCGCAATCTCTCCTCTTCCCTTATTTTCGCTTCCTTTTCTGCTATTTCACGTTCCCTTTCATTCTTTTCACGTATCCGTTCCAGTTCCCTCTCCCGTCTTGCCGACAATCTGTCGTGTTCGGCTTTCAAATCGGTGGGGCATACATACTTGGCGTTTCTCGTATCCTTGTGATATATTTCCAAAAGTTCAATATAATCATTCCACATGACGGCATCCTTAATCATGTAATTGTTTCGGATACAGATTTTCAAGGAGTTCCATTTACGTTTCATGTCGTAAGTATGGATGAAGCGTGACAATACCGCATATTGTTTTGCTTTGAGCAATGTTTCCACCTTGCTGTCCGTCAGAAGCGAGTGCAAAAAACGGAACGGAGTGGCATTGTGAAAACTGCCCTTGAAGCCATTGCGTCTGAATATGGGAAGTACACGTACTTTCGGATAATGCTCACAATGGGAAATGATGTCATAGATTGCGTGATGCGGTCTGACTTCCATTTCACTCTCAAAAATCCAAAGGTCTTTGTATGTGAAGCCCAAACCTCTCAGCCGTGCGACCGTGATGACTTTTCCATCGGGCATAATCCACCTTTGTGCCACTTCTTTAGAAAAGAAAGTCATGGCATTTCCTTTTCTGCTGTCTGCCTTGACCATGACGATACGGATTACCTGACAGCCTTTGCAAACGGTCACGACACAGAAATAACAGCATTGTCTGAACGTGCGTTTTCGGGTGTCTTTCACTTCCAACGTCTTTCCGCAATTAGGGCATGTACAACCGCAAAGGGTATCTCCAAGTGTGCTTTCACTTTTCCAAGTATGACCGCAATCCCCACAAGTGAGCATGTTCTTTGCCGTGCGGTAAGCGATATGTTCCAAGCAATGGGCATAAGCCCATTGTACTTGTTTGTCAGTGATGGGGTTAAGCCGTCTGCTCAATTCCATTACCTTTCTCTGCTGTGCGTTTCTCGGTTTCATGGTTAAAAGTCAAATAATGAGGGTTGTACTTGGTTTTCTTTTTTCGCTGTCGGTTTGTTGCGGTTTCGTATTTTTTGAAGTTCGGCTTGCTGGTATTGGGCTACCGCATTTTTCCTTGCTTCCTGCTTTTCCGCTTCGGTAAGTTCCACTACATGGTTTACCGCAACTTGGCATTGTATGGGCTTGCCTACCTTTATCTCACTTTCGGTATAGTAGTGGTTATCGCGAGTCGTGATAAACACTATTATCCCCACTCCAAGATTATCCCAAGCCAATAACAACAAGCGTTGAGTATTA
>OOAF01000502.1_pt1 | contig 51805 bp, 59 predicted proteins | sample 1671251 | NCBI WGS metagenome assembly OOAF01 (sample SAMN06348137, study PRJEB24527) | human gut metagenome | biome: human gut; feature: ankylosing spondylitis patient; material: feces | host: Homo sapiens | place: China | collected 2015-10 | reverse complement strand
GCGGCAGGGCTGGTGGGGTCGGTGCTCTGGTAGATGCTGCCCACCGGGTAGGCAGACAGGCCACTGGTCGCAATGGCCTGCCACGTCCCATCCCCGCGCAAAAATTTATCCTGTGCACCGGCTGCGGGTGCAGGCACAAGGCCCGCTTTGCCAGCCGCGCTGGCAGTGGCGGCGGTCATGTTGGCGTAAGTGTGGTCAGTAAAAACGGCGTTGGCCGGTACATCCTTGCCCAGCGAGTGAGTGCAGGCCACCGGCTTGCCACCGCTGATATATACCGGTTTCGTCGCACTGCCCGCGGTTGCGGTATCGAGTTTGACGGCACTGTTGGCCGAGCCGCCAGCGCTGCCGGAACCGGCATAATTGTGGGTGTGGCTCTTGGCTGCAAACACGGAGTCTGCCTTGCTCTTGATATACGCCCACAGCGCACTCATAGGCCTGCGGTGGTAAGTGGTCGTTGTGCTTCCGCCGCCGGCATACTGGGATACATAGTAATCTGCATCCTGCGGGGTGCTGGTACCAGCGCTCAGCGCGTTGATAAGCGCGCTCAGATCGTGGGTGTGGGTCTTATCTGCCTTTCCCGCCAGCGCGTCACCGGTCGCTTTGGCATCGGCAGGCGCGCCCTCGGTGGACAGCGTCTTATCGGTGCTTACGATGGCGGCGGCACGCTTGGCGGCATCTTCTGCTTTTTTCTGTGCAGACTCTGCTCCGGTCTGGTGTTCCTGCGCAGTATTTGCAAACGCTTTCGCATTTTTTTCGCTCTCCGCCGCTTTTGACGTGCTGCCTGCGGCAGCAGCAGCTTTCTGAACAGCCGTGCTGGCGGCATCGGTGGCCATTTTGGTAGAAGCGGCCACATCGTCCAGCGCCCCCGCGCGGGCATTGGAGATGTCCTGCAGGGCTGCAGTGTGGGCGGACTTGGTTTCTTTTACCGCATTGCTTTTTGCGGTGCTGATGTCATCCAGACCGGCCTGTTTTTCTGCAGAAATCGCCTGCACCGCTTCCGTCTTGGCAGCAAGAGTATCGGTCTTGGCCCGCTCTGCGGCGGTGGCGCTTTCAGCAGCTTCCTGCGCTTTGGTGGTGGAGGTCTCTGCAAACCGCTCCACGTACTCCATGCCCTGCGCGATGTCCTCGCGCACCTCGATGCCGAGGATGGCCGTGCGAATGCCGTCGATGATTTCCTTGAAGGTTTTTGTCAAAGGTTTTTCACCTCCGTGCGTACATCATAAATGGTGTCTTTTTCAAAGTTAAAGGTGTCCCACAGCCATGCGCTACCCATGTATGCGGTAAGGTTGTAGTTGTAGGGGTTGCACACTGCGGTCAGGGTGACAAGAGCACTGTGCTCCTTGCGCTGCATGGAAACGGTGCAGAACCCGCGCCAGAAATACACATCTTTTTTGAAGCGGAACCGCACCCACTGCCCCTGCAGCAGGGCTTCCAGCTTTTTTTGCAAAACGTCCAACTGGTCTTTGGGCCGCAGGCAGGTGGCCTGCACCGTGATCTGGCGCTTTGAGTAGTGCAGCTTGCCATCCAGCGACCGGCTCAGATCCAGAGGGCGGCCCGCGCCGGGCACATTCACCAGCATGGAGAGTGTTTCCGCCTTACCCACCTGCGGGTAGCCCTTATTGATCAGCAGGCCAAAGCGTTCCAGCAGGGAGATGGTGCCGCCGCCTTGCAAAATGAGCACGTCGTTGAAGCGGCTGCTTTCGCGGGCGATTTGCTCGATTGCCTTATAATCGGCCAAAGCATTCACCTCCTCACGGCGCGCATACCACGCTGATGCTTACCTCCGCCGTGATATCGCCGGGAGTGAGCTCCACCGAGAACTGCCCTTCCCGGCGCTGATCAGGTGTGCGGGAAAAGTAAAATTCCAGCCACCGGCCCTGCAAGGCGTTTTCCAGCCCGCTGCGGATGGTCTCCCACTGTTCTTTTGGCCGCAGGCAGACGAAGCTCAGCGGAACGGTGCGCTGTTTGAAATGCACCTTGCTGTCCACCGCCTGCGTAAAATCCAGGACCATATCGTAGCCGGGCGGGTACTCCTGCAGGCTTTCCACGGTGGGGGCATTGATCTGCCTGCCCTCTTTTTTGAGCCACAGGCCGAAGGTGGAGCGCAGAGAGATAAAGTTTTCACCCTGCTGCACCAGCACGTCATTCAGGCGCGGGTTTTTGGCCGCTGCGGCTTCCAGTGCGGCATAGTCTTTCAAGAGTAGCTCACCTCGCTCCCATCGTCTGCGGTCTGCACCGGCGCAGGCTCTTCTACAGCTGCGGGGCTGTAGGTGAGGGTCTGGCCGTCCCACACATAGTCTGCGCCGCCGTTGAAAGTCTCCGGAAATTCATCGAAAAGCACCTCGTTGAACGGCAGCGGGTCTGGGATCACGCTTTCATGCGCCCACCCGCCCTCGTAAAGCCTGCCGTCTGAGCAGATCTTGCATTTGAATTTGTAACCGTCTTTTTTCATAAGCCCTCACATAAAGCCGTATAGCTCTATCGGCATACATACAGCATCATTGCCAGTCCATCCGTCCGTTACCGGCGACTCCAGATTGATAAAGGTCGCAGCCGTGCCCAAACCGGTGGTATAGAAAGACGTGCGTTCCTTCCCAGATCCGAATATAATGCCTGAGGTTTTCACCGTGACATCTCTGCGATGAACCGTGTTCCACGGGTACACCATCGAGTAAGTCTTGCCATTGACCGGAAGCACTACTGACACAGGGCCTGCACCGCCTCCGCTCGCAAACCAGGTCGAGCCTTTTTTGCTTTCAAAGGTGATGAGCACCGCGGAATAGCTGCTCAGGTCAAGCGCAAGAGTGGCCGCCGAAAAAAGATCCAGCTTTCCCCACGAATAGATGGGCTTTTGGTTTTTGATGCCGTGGAAAGTGATCGCGCCGCTGCTGATGGAGCAGCTGCCCGCTCCGTCGGTGATGGAGATGCTCTTTGCCGTGATGTTGACCATGCTGCTGCCCGAAAGCACCTTCACTCCGCTGTTGGTGATCTGCACCTTTTTGTCCGGTAGGCTCTCATGCCCCACGATCAGTCCAGAGGACGCATCAAACGAGAGGAAGTTTGTCGCCGTTTTGGCAGCATCGGCCACGGCAGCGTCGTTGGACTTTTTATAAGCGTTCAGGTTTTTCAGCAGGGCTTCGGTAGAATTGGCACTGGTGGCGGCCTGCTCTTCCAGAAGGTTCGTGCGGCCCATGTTTGCGGCCTGTCGGTCGGTGAGGGTGCGGCGGGTCATGCCGAAGGAATACTCTTTTTTGTCCGGATGGTCGAACGGCTCCACGAGCTTTGTGCACAGCATGATTGCATCCACCCCGTGCGGGGCACTGATGATATGGGCATAGCTGGCAAACGTGAGCCGGTCGAGGATGCTGCCATCTTCGGTCTGTCCGTACCCGGCATCCACCAGGTCTACAGCTTTTACGGTATAGCTGGTGACCATCGCATAATTCTGCTGCAGGTCCTGCACGCCAGCGGCAAAGGTGTCGTTGTCGCTGTCCGTATCCTGCTCCCGGATCTTGCAGACGATGCCGAACTTTGCGGCAGCGGCATCGTTCTGTATCCAGCCCTCTTCGAGGTTGTAGCTCCACCCGGTTGGCAGATACTTTGCCACGGTAGCCGCGTCGGTGTCCATGATGCCGTAGCGTTCCTCGTGGTCTTCGTCCGAGTCGTGGGAGTGGTCTTTCCACCACATGAGCTTGTAGTACCACTTCGTTTTTTCCACGGTGTGCTTGTTGCCTACCGGGTAGCTGCGGGTGAAAAGGTCGTTTGTGTCGGTTTTTTCGGTCAAATCCAGAAGGTTCACACCATACTCGATGTTCTGGTTCACCTGCCGCTTCACTTCCACCGCCTGATCGCAGTAGTTGAGCACGTTGTTGCCTGTGGCGGCATTGAAGGTGCAGTAGGCGTAACCGCCAAAGACCTTCAGCACCAGCTTGTCGATGATATCCCAAATGCTGCCGTAGTCCTCGCCCACGCCATATTTGTCCGCGTCGCCAAAGTGCACCTGCAGGTCACCCAGCGCGGCAGTGATGGTGCCCAGCTCAAAACGCTTCATTTGGTCTTGCACCTGCTCGTTGTGGGCATCCACAAGGTGCTGCAGGAACTGCTTTAACGTGCCCTCGTAGTTGAAGGGTGTCACGCAAGAATCGTTGAAGAAGCTCAGCGCGCCCTCGCAGTAGATCACGCGGCGGTTGTACCAGTCCGCTTCGTGGTTCAGGATGCGCCCGCGCCAGATTTCTTTGCCGTCCTGCTTTGCCACCACCACGGTGGACATTTTCTGCAGCATGCTATACTGTGGGTGGTCCCGGAGCATGGTAAAAACAAGGTTGCCGCCCTTGCTCACCTCGCGGGTAAGCTTGGGCGACAGCACCAGTGCCTGCGTGTTGCCGGGGCGGTAGATCAAAAGCTCAGCGTCCGGGTTGCCGAACGGGTAGCCGTAAATCTCATACATCTACATCAATTGCCCCTTTCGGATAAAATCTGCATCTGGCCCAGTTCCGCGTTCATGCCGGGGGCCATCTTGCCCACCAGCGTGCCGTCATCCAGCACAATCTGCTGGTTCGCCACGTCGGGCAGATACTGCTGTACCACCTCGGTAAGGCGGGCCATCTGCTCCTGCATTTTGGCCTGGTAGCCCAGCACAGCGCTGTTGTTCGGGTTGAAGGTGTAAGGGTCTGTGCGGTAGTCGTAGCCCGCAAAGGCCCGCTCGTTGCCGTACCAGTAGGCATCCTGCAGGTCTTTGTAGGACATGGCGGAGGAAACGGTATCTTTCTCCTTGTTTTTGGTCACAAGCTTGTAGATGCCGTAGCCCACCGCGCCCACGCCCAGCACCGCCAGCAGGATCATGCCGATCTCTGGTACGGAAATGCCCAGCGCCGCAAGGCCGCTTCCGGCGGCTCCCGTGGCGGCTGTACCGGCGGCTCCCGTGGCGGCCGCGGTGCCGCCGATGCCGAGGAGTTTGCCGATACCGGACAGAGCACTGGAACCCGCCAGCGCCTTGCTAAGCCCGCCAGAGATGTTGTTGGCCAGATGAATGCCCAGCTGCCAGGCGGTTTGAGCCAGAGTGCTGCTGCCATCCAGCAAGATCTTATTGATCTGCTGGATGATGGCAAGGCCCGCACTTTCGATCTGCTGCTTGGCAGAAGGAGCCAGGCCGGCATACAGGGCAGAAAGTGCCCACTCGCCCACCGAAAGCCAGTCCTGCTTTTTTACGGCAGAAACCAGCGTATCGAAGGTGCCCAGGATGCCTTTGTCCGCCTCGGTCTGAAATTCCTTCCACAGGCCCGAAAGACTGGACGCGGAAGCTTCCTTGATGCTTTTCGTTGTAGTCTCGGTGCCGTCCGCAGCAATGGTGCGGACTCTCTCCACCGTTCTCAGCGTGCCATCAATGATCTCGGTATAGGTCTCGGTAATGACCTGCTTCTGCTGCTCAGTACCATCGGCAAGGATCTCAGTGATCGTTTTGGTGTTGGTCTGGATGCCACTGAGCACTGCATCCGAAACAGAGGTGACCGAAGAAACCACATCCCGGACCACTTCAGCCGTCTGCTGGACGGACTTTTTACCGTCCGAAGAAACCGTAGTGATGGTTTTAACATCCCTCAGAACACCATCCACCAGCTGGCGGCTGGATTCCGTGATGGTTTTCTTGGTCTGCTCGCTGCCGTCAGACAGCTCTTCGTTGACGGTCTGGGTGGTGCGGGTAACCTTGCCAACCACTTCCGTGAGAGTATCGGTATAAGAGTTCACTACGGTTGCAGCCTGCGCCGTTTTCTTCGCGGTATTCGCTGCAGCATTGCCAGACTTGGTATAGGCAGGAATGGCGATATCTGCCACAGCCTGAGCGCTGTTGGCAAGATCATCGTTGGCATCTGCCCAGGTGGCGGCCCAGTCGATCTTGCTGCCGCCCTTGGCGTTTTCTGCAATGGAAGCGCCTGCTGTGCCTAAAATAGAGCCGATGACAACGGCACCTCCCTTGCCGGTCAGGCCATTGGTAAAGCTCTTGATCAGGTTTTTGCCCCACTGTACAGCCTGCGCGGGCAGGTTTTTGATCCAGTTCAGTGCACTGGAAAAGCCGCCCTTGAAGGCCTCCAGCAGGCTGCTGCCCATGCTCTTGATGCCATTGCCGATGCCTTTCAGGATGTTAGCACCAAGACTTACCCAGTTGATGGCCGAAATCACGGACAGGATCGCCTGAAAGATCTTCTTCCAGTTGGCCAGTAGAGACGGAAATGCCTGTATGATGCCAGCCGCCAGCTGCACGACGATGGAAATGCCCTCAGCCAGGATCTTCGGCATGTTATCGTTGATGATGCCTGCCAGATTGATGATGATATCCGGTGCATAGGCAATCAGCTGTGGCAGGCCCGCGATCAGGCCGTTCAGCAGTTGGGTGATAAGATTCAGACCAGCGTCCACAAAGCTGCCTGCGTTGGCGCGCAGCTGCTCGGTGAACACCAGCAGCTGGGGCAGGGCATTGGAGAAAAACTCTGGGATGCCCTCAGCAAAACCACTGGCCAGCGAGTTGACCAGCTCTGTGCCGCTCTGCAGAAGCTGCGGCACCAGTGAATAGACCACCTCCGGGATGCTAGCCAGTACGTTGCCCACCATTGGCAGCAGGTTGTCCACCAGATAGGTCTTGGACGTCTCCACCAGCGCAGCCAGCGGAGCGGAGAGGTCTGCGCCTGTGGATAGGCTGGACAGCACGTTCTGGAACGCCGCACTCATGGCCGAAAAACTGCCGGTGAGGGTGGTGGTGGCTTCCTTCGCCGTAGTACCGGTGATATCCATTTCCTGCTGGATAACATGAATGGCGCTGTACATGTCGGCCAGGTTTCCCAGGTCGTAATGCACGCCGCTGATCTTTTCAGCGTCCTGCAGCAGGCGCTGCATTTCGGCCTGCGTGCCGCCGTAGCCCAGCTTGAGGTTGTCCAGCATGGTGTAGTTCTGCTTGGCAAAGCCCTGGTAGGCGTTCTGGATATCCTGCATATCTGTGCCCATCTTGTTGGCATTGTCGGCCATATCCACCATAGCCATGTTGGCCAGCTCGGCTGCAGCGTTGGTGTCGTGGCTCACACTGGCCAGCAGGCTGGCCGCAAAACTGGTGGTCTGCTCCATGTAAGCGTTGGCGGAAAGACCAACGGTTTTATAGGCCTGTGCGGCGTAAGATTTCACCTTGTCGGCACTGTCCTTGAACAGTGTTTCCACGCCGCCCAGGCTCTGCTGTAAAGCACCGCCAGAGGCAATGCTTTCGGCCAGAATTTTGCCGAGTCCAGCGGCGCTGATCACCTTGGCAACAGCGCCTACAAGTTTTTTGCCCAGTAGCTGGCCTGCGGCATCACCGGCTTTGGAGCTTTCGCCGCCCAGCGCTTCGGTGATCTTGCCCTGGATGCCATCGGCTGAGGGAACGATTTGCACATAGGCTTTTGCAAGCTCAATGCCATTTCCCATGCATTTCACCTCCTTTCTGCAGCACGAAGTGCCGCCTCAAATTCTTCCGGACTGTCAAAGCTCTGCACGGAGCTTTCCTCTTCGGGTGCTTCACTGCCCAGCAGGGCCTGGACGATGGACTTCGGCGGTTCCTCGGTGCTGCCCATGTACCGCTCCATCAGCCAGCGAATCACGTGCAGGCTGTCTGCAATGGATGCCTGCAGCATCTGCTGCAACGTGTATGGTTCGCCGTGCAACAGCCGCAGGCTGCGGCTTTCCGGTGGAAGCCCGGCAGCCAGAGTGGCCGCCAGCCGCACGGGCAGGCCGCGCCAGTTCAGCACGTTGTAGTACTGGGCAAAATCGCAGATCAGAGCATCCTCATCCGCTGCGATCAGTTCGGCGAGGATGAGGAGTTTTTTCCGGGCTGGATAGAAATCATCAGTTCGATGATCTCACGCTCCACTGCAGTAGAGGGCACACGGCCTTCCGGGGTGCGCAGGTGGTCATACAGCTTCTTTTTACCCTCTTTACCCAGCAGCAGGGGGACCAGCCGGGAAATGGCAAGGGGGTTGCCCTCGTTCATTTCGTCCAGGGTGTCAACCAGTTCCATGTTGTCCAGGCTGGATTCCTCCAGTTCGATCTCAAAGCCAGATTTGGTTTTTGCAGTGATCATGCCTGTACCTCCTTAGCGTTCTCAGTGGCGCTCTGGGCAGTTTCCTGCGGGCTGGCCGCAGCGCCCAAAATGTACTCGTAGTGGGTAAAGCCCGTAGTGTCCGCAATGGCGGTGAGGGTTGTCTGGTAACCCACGGCGCTGCTGCCAGAATAGACGATGTCGCCAACCGCGGTCACCGTAGCGCAGGGCAGTACGATGCGCTTTTTAGCGCCGCCCTTGAGCACCATATCCACCACATAGCAGCTGAAAGGCAGCTCGCTGGAACCGGCTTTGATGGTAATGCCGGTCTCCAGCGTGCCGGTCACGTTTTCATCACCGTAAACGGTCTTCAGCACTTCCGGATTCATGGCCTCGATCAGCGTGTACTGGAAGGTGTCGGGACGCTCGGTCATCAGGTTCAGCACCGTGTCACCGCCCCAGGCCGAAGTATTCTCGTTGGAAGGAGAGTTCGCGTTGGTCAGGCCGTCACTGGAAATGTAGCCCAGGGATTTGAAGGCTGCGTCAAGTTCGGTCTTGGCATCCGTGGGCAGAGCAGTGCCCAGCGGGGCGCGCCAGACGGCACCACCGACTTTGGGTTTTGCGGCGGTCACATTTTTTGCATCCATAAAATGCTCCTTTCTCATGTGTCGTAATAGGTAATGTCAAAAACAGCCTGATACCGGGGCAGTTTGCGGGTGGTATCAGGAAAGTTGTGTTCGGTGTTCAGCTCACATGCGGAAATTTCTGGCAGGGCATCGGCAGCCAGCATGGCCTGTACCACAAAATGGCTGAGCTGTGCTGCTGCATAGGTGCTGCTGCCGTAGGACTGCACCGCCAGCGTGGCCGTGTAAATGCCTTCGTCCGGGCTGTCACCGGTCTTTTCCAGGATACAAAAATTGCCGGAGGGCTTCTCCGGCATGGACATGTAGCAGGAAAAGGCATTTTCCCGCAGGTAGTTCAAGATGACTTCTTCGATCATTTCTTTCTCTGGTAGCTCCTCACTGTGATGACACGCCCATCTTTCAGGCGGCGCTTGTGCTCATGCACTGTTGCGCCGCTGCGGCTGCCGGAGACGGCTTTCAACAGGGTGTTGTTGGCCGAGTTGTCGTCATAGGCCTTGCGGGAAGCGGTCTCCACAACAGCCACGGCGCGGGTGGGGGCCACGTAGGATTCGTAGCCATCGCCGCAGCGGTCCTTCACGGTGTCGGCACGGTCTTTCAGCACCGCCTGCATTTCAGGGCAGCGCAGTAGCGCCCGGATGCCGGGACTGTTCAGCTCGATCTTCACCTTACTCAAACCGCACCACCTGCACTTTCTTGTTCCATCGCAGCGGGATCATGCTCTCGATGCCCTGCACAACACCGCCGCAGGTGAGGAAGGTCTGACCGAAGAACTTCACCTTTGCGTCCGCCCAGTCGTGGGTGTCGCCCTTGGGGATAGCCAGCGTATAGGCCAGCCGCCGCCCGGTGAGCTGCAGTTCGGTGGTGATTTCCTCGGCAGAGGGCTCACCCACCAGCACGTTGTGCACGGTGACAGGCGTTTCCTCATAGACCGGGTCATGGAAGCCGTCCTCGCCGGTCTGGATCTTGGTGTAGAGAGTGACATCGATCCCTTTCAGCATAAGTCCTCCAGCGGGCTGTGTGCCCCGATGCGGCTGCCGACGCTCAGCAGCTTCTTTTCCAACTTGGAAAGATACAGTTCACCGGCAGAGCCGCCGCTCATGGTCCAGCTCTGGCTGTAACCCAGCGCCGTGGCAGTGCCCTGCGTGGAGCCCACGGGAAAGGAGACCCCGCCCTCACTGTCGCTCTCGCCCAGCTGACGGCGCACCATCCGGCAGGAGACCAGCTTCTTGGCGTCCGCGCTTGCGCCCGGGTTGTAGCTGTCGATAATCACGGCCGCTTCGGCCAGCAGTGCGGCGCACCGGGTCTGCTCGTCCTTGGACAGCTCCCGGAAGCCGCCTTCCACGTCCTCTACTTCAGCGTAAAGCATGGCGGCACCTCACTTCGCTTTGGCCTTGCGGGCGGCTTTGGGCTTTTCAGCCGCGGCGGCTGCGGGAGGATCCCGCGCCACCTGCTTATGGCCTGCGGCGGCGTACTCTGCCGCACGCTCCTCAGCAACATACATGACCGTACCGGTCAGCTGATTGATAAACTCTACCATCAGCCCGCCGCCTTGGTCAGCTTGTTGAACACGGTGGTGTCGCAGCGGAAACCCACCTCGATCTCGGCGCGCACGGCAAACATGTTCTGCTGGAACAGGTTAATGGTGGTCTCGCCATCCTGCAGCGTTGCCTGATCGGCAATGGCAATCTGCACGCCCTCCACAGTGCCGTACATAGCCTGCGTCCAGTCACCGGCAAAACCAACGACATCCGGCGTGCCGGAGAGGTAAGCGCCCTTGCTCTGCAGGGTGCGGGAGCCAAGGATCATGGGCACAGCGCCCTCGGCAACGTTGTTGATAAACAGCGGACGCTTGTTGCCGTCCACAGCATTCAGCAGCAGAGCCTTGCCCTTGGGGGACAGCACCCAGCCGTTCAGGATGCCGTTGTGCTCGGCAATGTCGGCGTCAGCGGCCACCAGACCGGCATAGGCGTCGGTTCCGATCTCCTGCGCGGTGCAGCTCTTCAGAGTGTCAAAGTTGGAACCGGGCGCGGTGACGCCGCCGAACACAGTAGCGTCGAATTTCTGTGCCAGAGCCAGCGGCAGACGGCTCACCAGCTGCTTGTACAGTGCGGGCACATCGCGGCGGAACTGGTTGGAGAAGGGCACGATTACGGCCAGCGTATAGGGCTGCATAATCTTGGTGTCCAGCGTGCCGCGCTTGACCGGCTTCTTTGCGGTCTCCGCCACCCATGCGGCTTCCGGGTCGCCGGTGATAACGGGAATAGTCACGCCCAGACCCGGCAGCTTGATCGGCTGGGCCAGAGACATGACAGCGGAGCTTTCCTGCGTTTTCTGCAGGATCTCGCTGGATACCTCGCCGGGCAGGGCAATAGAGGTGGTACGGTTGATATCAGTCGCCATAAAAATACTCCTTTGTTACTTGGTCACCTGCGCAAACCAGTCTGCAAACTGCTCGCTGGTAGAGCCGGTGGGGGTGTGATGCGGGTCTCCGCCATCCCTGACGTCAGGGTACCCGGGCTGGCCATCACCAAAGGCCCACGGGTTCGCCTTGGCAGCCTCGTCCAGCGCTTTTGTAATGTCGGTGCTGCGGTCGGCAGAGCCTTTCAGGGCATCCAGATCCAGCAAAGCACGCACCGCCTTGACGCTGCGGCCCTTCCTGCCCATGATGGCGGCATTCAGGGCATTATCGAAGGCAAAGCCCTCGGCCTGCGCCTTCATGTCGGCTTTCAGCTTGGTGACCTGCTCCTGCAGGCCTGCCACATCCACGCCGTCAAAGGCTTTCAGGCCGTCCTGTGCGGTTTTGAGCTGGGCGTTTGCGTTGTCCAGCTGGGTCTGCAGGGCCGTGGCGGCAGACTTCTCCCGGTTGATGTCTGCGCCGTTCTCCTGCATGATCCAGTTCAGCTGTTCATCGGTGATGCCGGGGATCTTGTTCTTCACGTCTTCACGCTTCATGGTGGAAACTCCTTTCGTGTGTGAGACCTCAGTTTTTTACACTGTTCTCTGTCAGTTATCCGGTCTTGGGCGGGGTACGCGCCGCCCGCCGCATGGTGCCGCTTGCTGGAATCGAACCAGCGGCCTGCTGCTTACGAGGTAGCTGCTCTGACCAACATGAGCTAAAACGGCATAAAAAAACCACTATGGAGCCTTTTGTGTGGCGCATAGTGGTTAAAATGAGGCATTTTCGTGAATGACTTTTACGGTTTCGCCTCCACACTGGGCAGGATGTCAGTGTGGAAATAGAGCTTGTAGTGGTAGGGGTCGGTATGGGTGCCGGTGATGTCCTCTACCACATACATGGTGTAGTCGTTCAGGTAGATGTAGTTCTTGCGGTAGGAATCCGGGCCGACTTTCACCGTGCAGACCAGCTCATTGTTTGAGTTGTTGGAGATGGACATGTAGCCCTCGGCTTCCATGATCACCTTGTCGGTGCGGGCGTTGTAGACGGTGATCTTGCGCTCACTCTCGAAGTAATCAGCCTGCTTGGAGATGTTGTAGTTGGCCTTTTCGGCTTCGCTGGAACAGCCACACAGCAGAATGGATGCGGCCAGCGCAAGGGCGAGAAGAATCTTTTTCATGGTTCGTTCCTTTCTGTAAAAATGGGCAAAAGAAAACCACGGTGCGTGTGCATCGTGGTTCAATTACTGTTCCTGTTCCCAGGCCCAGTTTTTAAATTTATGATACGCTTTTAACGCTTCCTCTGGAACAGCAGAAAAGTCTTTTTCAAGAATCGCTGTACGGTAAGGATCAAACGTATCAACTAACTTTTGAATTTCCGGGGGATAACCCAATATGCACATGTTACGTTCGCCTCCTTAACGACATAAATTCCGCCTCGACTTCATCAAAGCGGTCGCCTAAATACATATCAGCAGCATATTTGCTGATTTCTCCTACATTATCGCGCGTAATGCCAAGTTTGTCAATGCGTTCCTTGCACTTTTTGCACAGAACATCGAGATACTCCCCGCGATTTTCGCGGGTGATCGTCCAGCCGGATTGCCGGAAATCCTCTGCCTGCTTCATGTGCCACATTTCATGAGCTTCAACGGCACCAGCACCGCCGGATGCTTCCTGCACTGCCTTCTTGCCGATGCTTTCAGCGTAGTAAACGATATTCTCACAGGGGTCATAGATGCCCACTGCACCGCGCAATTCATCATCACTGACGATCACGATTTTAGGCTTGCGGTCGATGCTCACACCCCATTCGGTCAATGCGTGTTCTGTGTTCTGGTTGACCTCATGCAGCGCCTTGGGCTTGATAGACGCTTTATCTGAAACAAAAACCGGCGTTTTGTAAGATTCGACCTGCTTCACAGAGATTTCAACAGCTTCCGTTCTGCGGGTCAGTGTGATCTTACTTGCTGCACCCAGATCCTTGCGGTATGCCTGCGCTGCATACGCTGCCCTCTTTTGTGCATTGATGCGCTCTCGGTTGGCGGCATAGTCGATGCGGCGCATTTTATTGATGTCGCCGCCCGCTTCCCAGTACTGCTGGTAATACTTGTCCGGGTCGTACCCGGCCACAGTGGTGTCGGAGCGGAACCGCACCGCAAACTCGCAGTCACAGTGGGCGTGGATGTGCTGGGCGTGCCCACCCTTCAGCAGTTTCTGGCTGGCCTTCTGCCAGCCGTTGGACGCCAGCGTGATACAGAAGGGGCAGGTGTCACCATGGGGCACCCATGCCCATTCCGCGCCGTCGCGAATGGCGTTTTTCAGGGTGGTGTCCGCACCGGCACGCTTGACAAGGCGGCTGACGCCGTTTGGCAGGTTGGCCGGGTTCTGGTCCTTGGTAGCGCTCACCATGCGGGCTACCTCGCCATAGCTGGCGGTAGCAGCAGGCTCTGCGGCGGGCACATACACGCCCTGCGCCTCGGCCAGTGCCTCATACATCTGGCAGGCCAGCTCTGCGCTACCTTCACTGTACTTGGTCACCAGCCCGTAGGCGTAGGCTACAAGGTCGTCCGTGTCGGCAGTGCCGTGGGCATCTATGTAGGTGCGCATGAGCTGCCCGGCTTTTTGGTTCAGCCGGGACAGCCGGGTGATGTACTCATTCCACGTTTTCGCTGAGATCTGCATCTTCCATCTCCATCAGCAGTTTCTGGCCGCGCTGGCGCTGCTCCTGCGCCTTGATGCGCCGGATGTCCGCTTGATCAAAGCCGATCATTTCCAGAAAGGTATCCGTTCCGGCAAACTCCTTCCGGGCAGATGCGATTTTGATGGCAGCATCCGCCGTCACGGCCACGCTGGGCATGGCCGGATTTTTGAAGTGTGCCATGATGCCGGTCTCTTCTTCGGTCAGGTCAGAAATCGCACAGTTCCGCGCCACGGCCTGTGCCATGCAGGCAATGGTGCGCAGTGCATCGCCGTTGCCGGTGTTCAGCTGCTGGGCCAGCAGCACCAGTGTCTGGCTCTGGGCAAGGATGGCATCGCTGCTGGTGGGGTTGGCGTCGTTCACCACGCCCACGTCGGTGACGGTCAGGCCGGTGGCCGCTGCAAACTGGGTGGCGGTCATCCGCATCTTTTCCACATGGGGTTGCAGGCTGCCCTGCGCCAGCTGGCCAAACTCCGGATTTTCGCCGGTCTCCGGGTTGGAGGTGGCTGCGATCAGAGCGCCCATGTAGGTCTTGAATTTGTTGGAAACGATGGCGTCGTACTGCTCATCGGTCACGCCGAGAACGTATTTCTGCGGAGTGGTGTCGAACTCCAGCGCAATGGCCGCGTTGGCAGCGGTGCGCACATAATCGTCGATCAGCGCCCGGATGGGGCGCTTCAGGCGGCTGCGGCCAAAGGGCTTGGAGTTGGTGGCGTTCCAGATCATGGGCTCCATCAGCGGACGGCCCATCTTGTGCGGGCAGCGCTGCGCCGTCCAGAAACTTCCGTTCGACCGCAGCACAACGACCGCGTCATCCGTATAGAAATTGACTACAGAAGGCCGCCATGTGCCCTCGAAGTGCTCATCCTTCACTGTGTCAACAATGGCAAGGCCGCAGTCGATGCGGCCCTTCTCGCCGCTCCAGAGGGCTGACGCCATGGCGGGGGAGTGAAATCGCACTCTGCAGCTGATGGATGCATCTGCGGACAGGGTGGCGAATACGCAGCCGTACTTCAGCTCGTCCCTGCAGGCTTTGGCATACTCGGCCACAAGGCGGTTGTCAGTTACCAACTTGGCAAGACTGTCCAGACTGCCGCCGCTGCCCACAAAGCCGTCGAACATGGAGCGTGCCGCCAGCACGTCCACGGCTTTCTGCCCCCAGCTGCAGCCCACCTCCAGATTGCGCAGCCCCTGCGGCAGGGCAATGCCAAGGTTCACATCGTTCAGGGTGATATGCCCCTCGTAATATTTGTCCTTGGCAGCATTGCGGCTCTGGTGGTAGTTGTAGGCCGCGGCGAGGTCAGAAAGCTGCTGCTGTTCTTCCTTTGTCAGGCCTGGCACATGGCCAAAATTCAAAATCTGCATGGTGCTCCTTTCAGCCGATCTTCATTTTGCGGGTAGGGTCGCGGCGGCTGGTCTTGGCACCCCAGAGTGCCAGCGCACAGGCTTCCACCGGCAGGCTGTTGTCTCCGCCAAAGCCGAAGCCGCCCGCGATGGGCCGCTTGACGGCGGTGATGGCGCTTTCATTCAGCACGGTCTGGGGCTTATACCATGTCAGAGTTCCCTCGCTGATGCCGTTGGTAAAGCCGCTGACGGCGGCGATCACGTCCTTTGCGGCGGGCCGGATCACCGAGTTCTTTGCCCGCCATGTGTCCTTGATGCGTTCCACCAGCACATCCACGCCGTTGCGGCCATCAATGACCACGCAGCTGGCCTTGCCGTACCGGTCGTTCAGCCAGTCGGCCAGCCATGTCAGGCCCTGACCGGATGGGCGCATTTCTAGCAGCGACACCCGCGCGGGGCCTTCTTTCGGGATCACCGCGCCGCACAGGCACACAGCGCTGCCGTCGGCGGAGAACTTGACGCCATAAGCAGTTTTGCCTTCGGGCTTTTCGTCCTCGCTGGCGCAGGCTTCCCATGCGGTGCGGTCGATGGCGTAGTCCAGACGTTCCGTGATCTCCGGGCTCCACCAGCCCAAACGCTCCCGCGCAAAGGTGTCCGGGTCCAGCTGTTCGGCTTCGCCCTCGATGGTGGAGAACTGGATGCGCCGCCCCAATGCCGGGTTTGTGGCTGCCCAGCGTGCCGGGTCCTTCACATCGCCGATCTCCGGCACCGAGAACTCGAACCATGCGGCCTTTTTCGCTTCGCCGTCCAGTGCGCGCTTACGCAGGGCACGGAACACAGTGCCCACGGCGTCGGGGCCGGGCGGCGTGCCCACGTAGATGGTCTGCGGGTTCAGGCTGGCGGAAATGGCGGGCAAAAAAGACCCCTGCGCGGTCTCGTCCAGCTCCTGTGCCTCGTCGAAGATCAGCAGGTCGCCGTGCTGGCCGCGTCCGCCGTTGCGGGTGCGGGCCAGAAACTTGATGCGGGCACCGCTTTTCAGGATGATCTGCTCCCGACCCAGCGCCGTTTTGATCTCGGCCACGTGGCGACGCAGCTTTGGGCTTTCAAAAAAGGCCCGCATTTCCTCAAAAGTCTCGGTGGCGGTCTTCTGCAGGTGGGCGGTATAAATGACCGTCTCATTGAACAGCAGCATCCCAGCCTCGGAACGTCCCTGCACCAGCAGGCTTTTGCCGTTCTGGCGGGGGACACTGCCGCCTGCCGTAGGCGCTGCCCATTTGCCGGACACTGTGCGGCTCATCCAGTCGTCCAGAATATCGCTCTGCCACGGATCCAGCACCGTGCCGCCTGCCCGCAGGATGCGCACGGCATCCTGCCCGTCAGTCGCCGGATACTCCGGTGCGATACGTGCGGACGGCTCCTGACTTCCCATCATGCTCTCGCTGCGCGAGGATCGCGCCGATCTCGTCCGTGTCATCCTTTGCTCCTTCAATCTCTTCAATTTCCCGGATGGTCTCCCGGTACTGTTTGGTCAGCTGCGGCAGGGCCCGGCAGTCCTCGCAGGCATCAATGCCCGAAGCCAGCACCTTGGCCAGCTGTTTGAGCTGCTCCAGCCGGGTGCCCCGCGCCGTGATGCTTTTCATGGTCGCCATAGGCCAGAAACACCCCCTTCAAATTTTCCCTGTGTGTAAATCGGCGCTGACGGCACTGGGGGTCGCCGAGGGCGAGGGAGGGGTACCCTCCCCACCCTCACCAGCTGCCGTCTGAAACGTGCGGAATCCGCACGATTTTAGCCTGTTTTGGGCCGTTTTCGGCGGTTTTGTTGCCTTTCTGTGCATTGCAGAACCAATGTGCAGCCTGTAGGTTCGACCAATCTTCCGCAGCGGCCCGCGCGGACGGGTAGCCGAACTGTCTCCACTTGGACACAGGCTTGATCTCGTCCACTACAAAAGACAAAGGATGCTGTGCATCAGAAGGCTCATCATAATGGATCGGCCCGAAACGCCCATGACAGATGCCGCACTCGCAGCCCATTGCACGCAGCCGCGCACGGTGCTTGCGCCGCAGCTGGCCGTTGGCATAGCGCGGATTGCCCATACTGCACACCTCCTGCTTCATGGTCTGGCTGTAAAAGAAAAGCCCGCACAGATTTGTGCAGGCTGGATGCTTCCCATGTCTCTCCGGTATAGCCCGGGGCCTTTTCAGGGGTGGGGTATCTGCAGGAAGGGCAGGGTATAAAAAGACCCCGGGGGTGCTTTGCAGACCCGGGGGTATCAAAAAGCCGCCCGGAAGATCCGAACGGCGGGATATTCAAAAAAACGCCCGGCTGGTACATTCAGGCTGTTGGTCGGTAGGGTGATCCTCTGTGTCAGCCGGGCAGCACAAAGCCCGCAGGATGAAGGGAGTAAGGGAATCTTTCCTGCGGGCTTCGGCATTTTAAATTTTAGCAGGGGTTGACAGTATTATCAAGTCCGGTTCGCTCCGGTTCAGTCCGGACTTTTGATCTCCAGTCTTTTGATGGCCGCGCTGTGGCGCTGGAACATCTGGCTGCGGGAAATGCGGACGATGACCGCGATGTCCGGCCAGTCCTCCAGCAGGATGTACCGCCGGAACAGGATCATGAAATCCACCTCATCGTCCAGCTGGCGGAACACCTCCATGATCTCGGCCCGGATAGCGTCGCACACGGCAGACTGCGCCTCAGCGGCCCGGCGGGCCTCGTCGATGCGTTCCACACTGCGGGGCAGAGCCTGTCCGTCGCCACTGCCGCCCGGCACGGGGGAAAAGCGCTGGGTGGTGTGGGTGGCATCGGTCTGCAGCGTGGCCAGCTCGTCCAGTTTGAGCAGCTCGAACCGCTTGGCTGTCCGGTACCGCCAGAGCCATGCCTTTTTCTCTTCGTAGGTCATTACAGTTCCTCCACCCGGACGAACACGCCGCAGGGGTCCGACCAGAATTTTTCCACGATCTCGCTGCACACCTGCGCGTCATCGGCCCAGAAGTGCAGGCGGGTCATTTCGTCCTTGAGGGCCTTTTCCAGATTGTCGGTGTCCGGCTTTGCGGTGCGCCAGCTGCCGCTTTTGCGGCCCTCGGCAGGGAAGCACCACTTGACCAGCAGCCGCACCGGACGGCCTGCGGGGATGGGCTTTTCCGGCGCGTGGGGTGCCAGATGGGCGTGGAGCTTGGCACGGGTCTGTTTCAGTTCCGGGCTGTCGTGGAGCACCGCGTGCGGCTGCCCGCCCTTCATGTAGGCGTGCAGCTGCTTTGCGTTGTGGGTGGTGGTGGGCGGCTGCATGGGGATAAAGAATTGCATGTACATGGGGTTCACCTCGTTTTTCTTTTTTTCAGGTTTTAGCGCCAACGTGATGGGGAGGGTTCCCCGAATGGATGGGGGCTGTGTACGCCCCATCCTTCGGGATGCCCCATCACAATTGCAGTTGCAGTTTTAGCTATTATATATAGGCTATTTTGCACTGCAAAATCTGCAGTCATAGCGGCTATAACTGCAAAATTGCAGTTTTTCCTGTCGTGCAAAATAGCGGCTATTTCTGCATTTTTACAACAAGCTGTAATTGAAGCTATTACAAAATGTTTAACCCGCGCTGCCGGGTTCCTTGCGTCCCACTTTCTCGCCATCAATCCAGAACCGTCCATCGTCCTTCAAACGGGTCTTGATGGTACGGGGCTTCAGGTCCATGTACTCGGCCAGCGCATAGACGGTAACTTCGCCGTCCATCATGCAGGCTTCAAAGGCGGTGTCCAGCTCGGCCTTTTTGTCCTTGGTCACTTTGACTTTATCGCCCCAGCGCTTGGATGCACCGCGGCTGCCCAGCGTTTTGAAATCGCTGTCCGGCTGCAGGTCCTCCAGCAGGCCGCTGTCCGGCTTGTGCACAGGGTAGTCGAACCAGAGGTTCACCGGGTCGAAGCGGGCGAACTCACGCAGGGTGCCCTCGATGCGCCATGCGGTCATGCCGTCGGCCTTTTTCTCAGCAGCCGCGACCTCGGCATCGATGGCCCGCAGATCTGCAAGGCCCAGTTTTTCCTTTGCGATGGTCAGCATCCGGTGGCGGCTGAGGGTATCATCCAAGCCGTAGGCATCCGCATGACCGCGTTTGTCCAACATGGCCTTGATCACGCGGCAGGCGGCTTTGTTGTGCAGCTGTTCCCGGATGGCATCGGTGGGCACCAGCTCGGTCATGTCCAGCATGGCATCCGGGTCGCGGGCGAACACGCCGGAGCCGGATGCACGGTCCATGCTGCGCTTGCCGCCTTGGGCACCTTTGCTGTGGTGATGGGCGTAAATTACAGCACAATCCAGTTCATGGCATACCTTATCGAACTGGCCGCAGAACTTCGCCATTTGCTCTGCAGAGTTTTCATCACCGGTCAGCACCTTATAGATAGGGTCGAAGATGATTGCCGTGAAGCCCTGCTTCTTTGCCCGGCGAATTAACTTTGGAGCTAATTTGTCAAGCTGCACCGGAATGCCGCGCAAGTCCCAGATGGCAATCTGGTTGAAATGTGTTGGAGGGAGACCAAGTGCATTGTAAACATCCTGAAACCGGTGCATACAGGAATCCGGGTCGAGTTCCAGATTTAGGTACAGAACTTTTCCCTGTGCACAGTTAAAATGCCCCAGCCATGTGGTGCCCTCAGCAATGGCGATACACAGCTCGATCAAAGCAAAACTTTTGCCGGCTTTTGAAGGGCCTGCAATCATCATCTTGTGGCCTTTTCTCAGCACATTTTCAATGAGAGGTTCGCGCAGCGGGCGGATGTTGGAAAAATCGTTGCTGGTGTGCCAGTCGGGAAGATCATCCGTTTCCGATTCCAGCCAGTCACGCCATTCATCCCAGCAGGATTTTCCGATGTTCGTTTCCAGCAGCACCTGCCGTTTGTCACCGCGCGGGATGCCGGGCATCCGGGAAAGGCGGGAAGGGTTGCGGTTCTGCTGGTCGATGGTCAGGCCGTTTTTCTGGCAGGAGGCATAGAGATAATCCACCCGCCTGCGGTACTCGGCGTAGTCCGGGGCATCCACCTTCACGATGGCGTGGACGCTCTTGCCGCCGGAGTAGACCAGCGCGGCACAGGGCAGTTCCAGCTGCTTGATGATGGCCTGCTGCTTGCCCAGCTCCATGTTGTCACACTCCACGAGGGCGTAGCGGTAGGCAGTAATATTGGCATCCTTGCGTCCGGTGCCGTCCACAGGGTTGAAGCAGATCCATGCACCTACTTCAGGATTACAGTCGCCCACCACCTTGCCGAGGTCGCCGCCGCAGGCATCCAGCTCGGTGATGAGCTGCCCTGCGGTGCGGGTCCAGCTGCCTTTTGCAGGGCGGCGGCGGTCGGCGGCCATAAAGCTTTCGGTCACATAGGCCACATATTCGTCCGGCTCAAACAGGGCTTGCAGGTAGCGCTTGAGCTGGTCGGCGGGGTGCCACTCTGCGGGCAGGTCCAGCTCGTGAGCTTCCACCCAGCGCGGGTCTACCAGACGGCCCTCGGTTTTTGTGCTGGTGCCGGCAGAAATATCATCGTTCCAGTCCAGCGCATGACCCTCCGGGCCGCTCCATCCGTGGGAGTAGGCCAGCTGAAAAATGCTGCTTGCGGTGACGGGGCTGGCTCCGCCGCCGTGAAAGCTTTCCCATTTCCTGATGCACTCGCCCTTGTGATAGCGGCCCGCATCGCGTGTGCTCCACTGTTCCCAGATGGTGACGGGCAGACCAGCATCCTTCAGTGCCATGCCCACCATGAGCCATTCGTCATAGGTCAGGGCGGACGGGGATACGAAGTCCAATGCTTCCTTGAGTTCATTTTCATGTTCCATTCGCGTTACCATCCAAAGTTAAAAGGACTGTCCGGCGCAGCGGGCGGTTCCACAGGCGGGATATAGGTTCTGGGGTTCACGCCCTTGGGCACGCCGCGCCAGCCGACTGCCGCAATGCGGTCGATCATGTGTTTGGCTGCATCAAAGCTCCACGTGCCCACGCTCTGGAAACCGTAACGTTCCAGCACGCGGATCTGCTTGGGTGTGGTCAAGCCTTCAGCGCGGCGTTTGTTCAGCCGGTCCAGCAGCAGGGAAGCCTTACCAGCAGATTCTACAGCGTCCGGCAGGATGCCCATTTTCTCAAGAGCAGCAGTCTGTTCAGCGCTGGGCGGGCCTGCTTCCCAGCCAAAGGCCGGCACATATCCGGCAAGGTCTTCTGCCTGAATGCTCATTTCGTACTGCAGGGGGTCCACGAGACGGGCTTTTTTGCGGCGCTGTTCTTCCAGCTGTTTTGCAAGTGCTTCTTCCCGCTGGGCCACCACGTCCTCGCTGGCCTGCACGGCTGCTTCCTCGATGTCCTCCGGGCATCCGGTCTGGGCCAGATTTTCGGTCATCTGCCGGGCCACGGCGCGGTCCTCGCAGACCAGATCCGCCGGGCGGCACAGCTCGTGCTTGTCGGTCATCCACAAAAAATCCAGCAAAAGCAGATCGCTCTTGCCCGGGGAGAGCCGGGTGCCGCGCCCTACCATCTGGCTGTACAGGCTGCGCACCTTGGTGGGCCGCAGCACCACCACGCAGTCTACGCTGGGACAGTCCCAGCCCTCGGTGAGCAGCATGGAGTTGCACAGCACGTTGTATTTGCCTGCATCGAAATCGGCCAGCACTTTCTTGCGGTCGGTGCTCTGGCCGTTGACCTCGGCGGCACGGAATCCATGGGAGTTCAGCAGGTCGCGGAATTTCTGGCTGGTCTTGATGAGAGGCAGGAACACCACCGTTTTGCGGCCTTTGCAGCGCTGGGCCATCTCGGCGGCGATCTGTTCCAGATAGGGGTCAAGCGCCGTGCCGAGGTCTCCCACGGCGTAGTCCCCGCCGCTCATGGTGACAGAAGAAATGTCCAGCTTCAGGGGAATGGTCTGGGCCATGATGCGGCACAGATAACCCTCTTTGATGGCATCGGTCAGCTTATACTCAAAGGCAAGGCTGTCGAACACCTCGCCCAGATTGCGCATGTCGCCGCGATCCGGCGTGGCGGTCACGCCCAGCACCCTGGCGTGGTCGAAGTAGTCGAGGATGCGGCGGTATCCGTCGGTGATGGCGTGGTGCGCCTCGTCGATGATGATAGTGCCAAAGTAATCATGAGAAAAGCGTTCCAGCCGGGCGGTGCGCTGCAGGGTCTGCACGCTGCCCACCACCACACGGAACCATGTATTCAGACAGGTGGCATCGGCCTTTTCCACCGCGCTGACAAGGCCGGTGGAGCGCTGCAGCTTGTCCGCTGCCTGTTCCAGCAGCTCACCGCGATGCGCCAGAATGAGCACCCGGTGGCCCGCCCGCACCTGATCGGCTGCTACCGATGCAAACACGATGGTCTTGCCGGTGCCGGTAGGCAACACCAACAGAGTGCGGGTGTGGCCGTTCTCCCACTCGGCGTGGATGCGTTCACGGGCCTGCTGCTGGTAGGGTCTCAGTTCCTGCCCCATCAGAATGCCCCCTGCGTCCAGCCCTGCGCGGGTGCGGCCTTGGGTTCCGGCGGCGGCAGGAAGCGCTGCACCTCATTGCTCTGGCCGGTCTCACCTGCATGAGGGCCGCTCTGCTTGGTGTACTCCCGGATGCCCAGCTTGCACCAGCCCCGGGCACCCACGATCTCGTTCCAGCGGGGGCGGAAGGTCTCGCCTTGCTTGCACTGGCCGATGCTCTCGAAGAAAGCGCCCAGCAGGCCCTGTGTTTTGGTGTGCAGGTACAGGCGGTCGGTGACGGTGGTGTCGCCCTTGGCCCCGCCGAAGATCTTCAGGGTCAGCTTTGCCATGGAGCAGGGCGGCAGCTTGGCGCTGCCCTCAAAGCGGGCACGCTCCATGCCGGTGACCTCAAAGGCATACTCGCCCTCGGGCAGGAGCACGAACTCCTGCTGCTCGTTGGTAAATTCGTCGTCCCAGCTCAGGGCGCGGTCGGTGGTATTCATGTCGTTCATAAGTAATTACTCCTTTATTATAAAACTCCTTCAGTCACGCTTACACGTGCCAGCTCCCTCCGTGAGGGAGCCTGTTAAAACGGGATATCACGGTTGTCCAGCACCATCTGGAACACCTGCGGCCATGCGGCGATCAGACAGCCCTCCACAAAGTCAGCGGGGTAGTCCTTGATGGGCATATCCTCCGGGAAATAGCCCCGTTTGCCCACAACGCCCTGCAGTTCTTCACAGCTGACCTTGTTGGCGCTCATCAGAGCGGCCAACTTTTCCGGCACGCCCAGACTGAGCAGAACATTTTTCTCGTAGCTTTCCTGCAGCGGTGCGGGCTGCGGCTGAGCCATCGGCTTTGCTTCCTGCTGCGGGCTGGGCAGGATGTCGGCTTCCGGCTGGGAACGCGGCTGCGGTTCCGGTTTCGGCGCCTGTGCAGACATTGCGCCGGGGATGCAGGCGGCAATGCTGGCATAGTCAAAGGGTACTTCCTCCGGCAGGTCAAAGCGGTTTTTGGCATCCCAGCAGGGGTGATGCGCGGTGTACAGTACACGCCTGCCGCCGCTGGCCTTGCTCTTGGCGTTCTTGCCGTCGCCCACCTTTTCCACAACGGTCTTATAGTTGGCGAACAGCAGCATATCGCACCACTCGCGCAGCAGCGGGGCCACCTGTTTGGAAGTTTTCATGCTCCAGCGGTCGTAGTTGCCCACAGCGTCCGGCTGCTCAAATTTGGTAATAGCGGCATGGGCCAGCACCACCACGTTGTGCCCGGCCTGCAGCACCTCTTCCAAAGCGTCCAGCAGCTTGCCGAACTCTTCCTTAACATAGGTGTAGCCCTTGCCGTAGCCGAAATCCTCGATGCCGTTCACCTTGGCTTTGGCACATACGGCCTGAATGCACAGGCGTTCAGCCCAGTCGGCGGTATCAATGACCAGCGTGCCGCAGGGGACACTGCCCTTGCGTACCTCGGCCACCTCATCCAACAGCATGGCCCAGCTGGTGGGCTGGGGCAGGCGCTTGACGTTCAGCCGCTTGGTGCCGCCCTCGGTGTCGATGAAAACAGGATCCGGAAAATGGGATGCAAAGGTGGATTTGCCGATGCCCTCCGGGCCGTACAGCACGGTTTTGACCGGCGAGGTCTGGATGCCGGCGGTAACTGCATATTTGCTCATTTAGAACGCTCCTTTCGTCCAGCTTTTCTGCTGGGGCTTTTCGGTGACGGGCGGCAGGGTGGGGTCGGCATCCTTCACCATGCCGTCCTCAATGATGATCTGGCATTCACTGCCAGTGGAGACCCGGGTGGCAATGGCCTGCAGGTGTTCTGCTTCCAGCCATGCGGAGAACTCCTGCAGGGTGGTCATGTCCATTTGTTCCAGCTTGTCCAGCAGCACGAAACCGCAGTCCGGGTTCAGGCGGCGTACGATGGCCGCGGCCACCCGCAGCTGGTCGCTGCCGGACATGTCCCGCCAGTGCTTACCGTTATAAGTAAGGGCACCGTCCTCTACGCCAAGGCCCGGCAGAGGCAGATCCGCACCGTTCAGCAGAGCCATGCGGTCGGCACGCTTCTGCGTGATCGCTTCGGTCAGGCGCTTATATTCACTGTCATACTGGGCGGCTTCGTCCTCGGCCCGGGATTTTTCCAGATTGGCCCGCACCTTCTGGTTGATCTCCTCAATATCCCGGATGGATGCTTCCAGTTCGGCAGTGGATTCGTCCTGAAGCTGGGCAGCAGATTTCCGGGCCTGAAATATCTGCTTTTCAAGGTCAGTAAATTTCGTTTGCGTTTGATTGTATTCCTCTTTCAAATCTTCAATTTTTTCATCGAGATCACGCAAGGTGAAATTCAATTGATTCTTTTCATCAATGAGCTTGTCCAACTGGTTGCGCTTGCGCTGGTTCTCGCCGTTGCGGGCCAGAATTTCCTGCTGCTGGCGGATGAGGTCGGAGGCGCTGACCGGCTCCTCCGGTGCATCCGGGTAGGAGATCAGCTCTTCGGCAAAGTGCTTTTTCTGCGCGGCCAGCTGGCCGGTGAAGGTGCGCTTGTCGTACAGGGCCTTGATCTCAAGATCCCGGGTGTGGAGTTCGGTGCCGATGCCGATGATCCGCAGCAGGATGTCGGCTTTCTCCTTGTCGGATGCTTCCATGAAGCGGGGCAGATCCAGCGCCAGCGGCTCCACAAAGGCGTTCAGCAACTGCTGCCCGCTGCGCCGCCCGGTGGGGTCAGTGACGGTCAGACTGGCATTTTTGCCCTTGCGTTCCACCACCACACCGTTGGAAAGCTTGACCTTCAGATGCGCCGGAGCCACTGCGCCGTCCCGCTGGGCAGCGTCCGGGCGGAAACGGTCGCCGCCCAGTGCCCATGCCAGAGCATCCAGAACACTGGTTTTGCCCTGATTGTTGTTGCCGCCCACGATGGTCAGGCCAGTGGGCGACGGCGTGAGTGCAACGGCCTTGATGCGTTTGACGTTTTCGGCCTCTAAGGCCATGATCTTTACAGACATGCGGATACCTCCCCTTGAGCGGATGCGAGTGTGTGAACGAACTGGTTGATCGCGGTTTCCCGCTGGTCGTCCGGCAGTTTGCGGAACTGCATTTTAGCGGACTGAACGATGCTGGTAATGGAGCGCCCGGCCAGAATGATGCTGTCGTAGGCATCGCGGGCGTCCTGTTCGCTGCCGGAAGAGACCTGTTCCAGCCGTGCCTGCAGGTCGGCGGTCATCTCGGCGGCTAAGTCCTCGGCGATGTCATGGGCCCGCTGGTTTGCCCGGCGTTCCACTTCCTCCTCGTCCACCACGGCGGCGATGGGCTGCTTTTTCAGGGCCGCATTTTCTTCCTGCAGCTTATCCGCCCGGAGCTTGGCCGCTTCGGCCACCTGCCGGGAGCCGGAAAGCTGGTTCTCAGCATTTTTGGCCCGGGCTTCGGCCTTGTCGGCACGGTCTTTTTCCTGTGAGGCCTTCAGCCCCAGCCGGTTGCAGTCCTTGGCGGTGCTCAGCTGGTCTGCACGGGCCTTGTCCCGTTCGGATTCGGCCCGGTCGGCACGGGCTCGTTCCCGGTCTGCCTGGTTCATGGCCTCCACCCGGTCGGTGCGGAGCTGCTGGCTTTCCTTGAGCAGATCCTGATAGGCTTTGTTCGTGGTGATCTCACCGTTCTTGACCTTCTCCACCAGCTCCGGCGGGGCGCTGGGTTTTGCCACGGCGTACAGCAGGGTGGGCGGCAAGCTTTCCAGAATGGCCTGCTGCCGGGGGCTGCTGTCAGCCAGCAGTGCGGAGACTTGCAGCAGCCGGTAGGCGCTGTCTTTGGTGATGCCAATGTGCAGGCACCATGCACGGAAACTGTCCTCTCCACGGTTGCCGTGCTTCGAGTTGTCGCATTGTGCGACAACTCCGCACAGCTCATCGTGTGCCAGTGCAATGTTGTCACCCATGTAAACAAGACCCTTTTCGGCCAGTTTCTTGCCGTGAAGATATCCGTTTTCTGCAAGATGCAGGGTCGCCACGGTCTGTTCAGGCAGGCCGGAATAATCAAACTCCGGGCACTTGTCCTCCCGAATGAAAGTCAGGGGCTTCTCCTGCGGGGCACCACCAGTCATTGAGAGAAGTGGCGCAGAAGAACCGCCCGCCGATGCGGCAGGGACCGATTCGCAGTTCTGCAGGGATGTCGCGGGGGTCGATGCGCTTGCATCCGCCCCGCTCTCCGAGGTGGTCGGCGTTGCCGCTGTGGCAGTCGGGACAGCATTCTCTGCCGTAGTCACAGCAGCATCCGCATTCTGGGCAGGTGCACATGCGAAAACCTCCTTTGCTTTTTTAATGTCGGCAAGAATCTTTTCCATTTCCTGCTGCGGTGTCATGTCCTTGCGGCTGCCATTCGGAGTAAAAAACTGACCAAGCAGCTCTCTTTTTGCGGCAACACCTTTCAGATTCTGAGCGCAGGTGATAGTCAGGCAGTAACGGCCGTCAGATCCATAGTCCGATGCACGAATATCTTTGGAAAACGAGCCAAAAATCTCTCTGCCTGGATAAGTATCTTTGATCCATGCGGAGATCTGAGACAAAAAGTCGAAGTCCAAACTGTGCACTCGACAGGTGCATTTGTCCTTGATGGAGCCAGAGAATTCTGATGCATAAGTGAGAGTCTTGCTCATCCGACACTCATAGCCCCGAGTCTCCATGGCGACAGTTTTAGCACTTTCGTCCCATTGAAAGTTTCCGTATGGCATGGCGTAGGGGCATCCCCAGCACTCATGGCCGGGTGCATAGCCAGACAGACGGTTGCCAGTGGTACTGGTATCGGTGGATTTCTTCACTCGCCGTCCGCATTTGCAGATATAGGTAGTCATACCCGCACCTCCGTGTCCTTGAGGCGGTCCAGCATCTCGGCCTGCACATCCTTGCTCATGGGCTGGATGTTGTTGCCCTTCCAGCCGTAGCAGAGGATGGGCCCGTAGATATGCTGGCCGCGATAGATACGGTTCAGGTCTCTGCCCATGATGCCGTACACCAGCACTGCCGGGGTGCGTGGCAGGACTTTCTGCTCACAGGGGCACCGCAGCAGTGCTTCGATGCCCTGCAGCGTGTCCGGCAGGGTGGTGACTACCGGTTCTTTGCCCGGTTCGATCAAAATTCCTTTCATTGTAAAACCTCCGATTTTGTGATATCATCGGGGTGATGAAGTCGTTCAAATTCATCATCCCTTGCAGCTCGTCGGTGTTGGCGCACCGGCGGGCTTTTTTCGTATAGTGCGTACCGGCGGCAGGCTGTCCACCTCGCTGCGGTCGATACGTTCCCGCGCAAATGTGTACTTGTAAGTTCGATGGCTGCCGCTGAGCCCATGGCTGACGGCAGACGCAAAGCTGTTCGCGCTCTTGTAGCCCAGCCGCCTGGCACACGTCTCAGACGTGCCGGATGCCAGCAGATCGCCGGTTTTGGCATCCCAGACGGTGTACCACATGACGCTGGCAGGTTTTTCATTATGCGCCCTGTAATCCCTGCAATATTGGTTGTGGCGCTCTCTGCGGCAGGAAGCGCAAAAGCGCAGGTTGCCAGCAACATTTTCCATCACCTTGCCGCAGTCCAAACAAACGCGGGTAAAGTGCTTTCCTTTATTCATGGGTGGTGTCAGCCCGCCTTCCTACCGCTCTTCACGGTGTTGCGGGGCTGCTGGTGCACCTTGCGGCGGCGTTTCTCACGTGCTTCGGCGGCAAAGCCCAGCCGGGCAAAGAATACCGCCAGCAGGATCAGCACCATGGCCGTGATGAACGCACCGTCCGAGACGGTGCCGCCGGTCTGGAAGCTGCCCTCAAGCCCCATGCCGTACAGCAGGCCCACGGCCCCGCTGGCCACGGCCAGCCAATACCACACGCCGGATTTGATTCTCATAAGGATATGCCCTCCAAATCAGCTAAAATATAGAGAAGGTTCTGCACATGATCGATTGCATCATTGGCCGCCTGAGCAGTTTTCTTTACGGCAGCCATCTGGTCGGGCGTCCCGCCATACTGAAGCGCAGAGTTTACAGCACTGGCATCATCAAGCGCTGAATGCGCCAAAATAGCGGCAGACCGCAGAACGTATTCACTTTCAAGCTTCATGCTCCTACCTCCTGAAGATAATCGTCTACAGGTGCACACACAGCACCATAAAAGGCGGCAACGGGGTGCCAGGCACCGTCATGAAAAATCTGGATGTTCGTGGGCTTGAATGCTGCAACCTCCGCGCCGGTCAGGTACTGGCCGGAATCGCGGCAGTTTTCCCACCGGAACCATGCGCAGGTCAGCAGCGGGGCTACGTATGCGCATCCGTTGGGCGCGTCGGTCCGCTCGGATGCAAGGGTGTAAGGTTTGCTCATGCGGATTCTCCTTTCTCAACAGTAGGGAAGAACAGCTCCCCGATTTCATCCTGCGGGATATCAAGCGTCTTGCAAATTTCTGCGATCTCAGTGCTTGTCCAAGGCTGCTTCCCGTTCATCCGCTTGCTCATTGTGTCAGTTCCGATGCCGATTGCATTTGCAATCTCCTGATCCCGGAACCCGCAGCTGTGGAACCGGCCCCGCAGCTTCCAGTACGGAATCTGCCGGAAGGTGCCGCGAATGGTTGATGTGTTCAACATTTTATTCCTCCTTCTTTTCGGCGGGCAGCACGGTGCCGATAACTGCGTTCATGATCTCGTCGAAGCTGGACTTTTTGTTGTTGTCCATGTGGTTCACCTCCTTTCATGCCACGGGGCGGTTGTCCAGCTTCTTCAGGCTGGCCACCAGATTGATGGATGCCGCAGCGGTCTCCATCTGCTCGAATGCGTCCTCGTCCATGTCCTTGCACATGGAGTGGATGCGGATCACGCGATCCACGTCCTGCTGCGTCAGGCCATACATGGCGGGATTCAAGGGATTGTTCTTGCGTGCCATAGTCAGCACTCCTTTCTGTGGGTGGCTCCCACGACCATCCCGGCGGCGTCACCGGAATGGTTTCGGCCGCTGCCCTGCGGCCATCATCGGGTGGGTTGTGGCGTGCTCCCTTCTGCGGTATACTGAGACGGAAGGGAGATGTTTATAAGTTGTCTGAAAAATACAAATGTCCGTATTGTGGAGTTGCGTTCTATGAAGCGTCCGACAATACGAAAGAACGTAGGATAAGCTATAATTTCGATCAAAAGGATTTCGATGGGCCATATGGATACAATTCGATACTTTCTGATATTGTAGCGGTTTACCATTACTGTCCATCCTGTCATGAATATTCCGTACAGCTTGCCAGCAGCAAGGGACTTTTTTCGTTCAACTATCCACCGTATACCGGGATAACATTGCCAGACTATATTCCGGAAGCAATCAGAAGAGATTACATGGAAGCCTGCTCAATTCTGGATGCAAGTCCAAAAGCATCTGCCACATTATCCCGGCGTTGCTTACAGGGAATGATTCGAGATTTCTGGGGCGTGAAGTCCGGAAATCTTGCCGGAGAAATCGATCTGATCAAAGATAAAATTCCTGCCGACCAGTATCGGGTACTCAACGGCGTGGGGCGCTTGGGAAACATCGGAGCACACATGGAAAAGGATGTGAATCTGATCGTTGATATCGACCCCGGAGAAGCCCAAAAGCTTGTCAAACTTCTGGAACTGCTTCTGAAAGACTGGTACATTGCCCGATACGAGCGTGAAGAACTATACCGGGAAATCCTCGTTATTGACGAGAAGAAGCAGGATGAACGTCATCCTGGCTGAACGGGTCATTCTTTGCCAGCAGATCGCCGTCCAGAGTCCAGTACTGATGAACTTCATAAACCGGATTCGCATTCGTGCCATCTCCCGCCAGAGTGACGGTCTCAATGACCTGAATCACTCTGGCGGCTTTTGCTTCCCGTGGGATTTTGAATGGGTTGTCCTTCATCCTCTTCACCTCCTTTTTGTTGACTTGATTAGCTTTGGATTGCTAACTTTGTGAGAACAATATAGCATACTCTGTTAGATTTTTCAAGCCTGAATTTTGAAGAAGGTTAAAAATAAATGTTGACACAGTTAGATTTACGGAATATAATACGAATTGAAGAGAACAGAAAGGAGGTGAACAAAATGAACGCAAGAATCGAAGCTGTCCGAAAACACGAAGGCTTGACGCAGGAACAGTTTGCGGACAGAATCAATCTCTCCCGTAATTATTTATGGATGCTTGAAAATGGCTCCAGAACCCCCAGCGATCGCACGATCAGCGACATCTGCCGGGAGTTCGGCGTCCGGGAAGCGTGGCTGCGTACCGGCGAAGGTGAAATGTTTGTGCAGGACACCCAGTCCGAACAGGTAGCGGCCTTCCTGGCTGACCTGACCAAGGATGACAGTGATACCTTTAAAAAGCGTTTTGTTGAAATGCTGGCAGGCCTGAGCCCGGCGGACTGGAAGCTGCTGGAGCACATGGCCGAAAAATTGACGCAAAAAAAAGAGGAAAGCCCGTAAAGGCTTCCCTCGCGTGGTGGCTGGCGGCTTATCCGATCAGGTGGCTTGCGTACACCCACACAAGCCTCAGCTGGCGGAAATCGGCTTTTTCCAGCAGTTTCAGAATGGCGGTAATGTAATCTTGTCGTGTCATGTTGCTGCCCTCCAAAGCAGTTTTATTTTCGAGAACATTATACAACCATTAGGAGTTGCGCGCAACAATTTTTGACAACTGAAAAGGTTTGAAAAATCCACAATAAATTTGGATTTTTTCAACAGAAAAGGAGAAAATCATGAAAAAGTCAGCAAAAAGGCTTTTAGGCGTTGTTTTTACATTGGCGCTGATGACGATTCTCGCATGCGGTGCCTTTGCGGCAAAGCCTGCGGTCGAGGTCACCGACGTCTATTTTACGGTCGATGCTTTTGACGGCGTCAGCCCTACGGTCTGCTTCCGGAATAATTCAAACAAAACCATTAAATATGTTACGTTCACACTGGTTCCGCTTAATGCAGTCGGCGATAGAACTTCCTGCACGATTAGCGGCCGTTCGACGGTGACGGCCCAGGTAGTAGGGCCGATCGCTCCGACAAGATTTGACCGAACGGTCGCAAACACGGTGACTTCTCCTGCATCCATGGGAGATTTTGGACCGTTCCAGGCACAGCAGCAGCTTGCCACGAATTATTACTTTGGCGCTGAAGAGCGCAACGGGCATAGAATTTTTTTGGACAAGGACGGTAATGCCTATTATGTTGATTCCTACACGCCGTCCTCAGTTCTGTCTGTGATCGACCATTCCAAGACGCTGGGTCAGCTGGATTCCACTACTTATCTGACAGATGACGAACTCCAGAATGCAATTTACGATGCAGCAGTGGAATGGGATTGCCTTTGGTACAACAGCACGATCGACGACATTGCCGTGACCAAGGCCGATATCATCTATATGGACGGCAGCAAAGAGAGCGTCAATCAGAAAGCCCTGTATTCGGGTCACTTCAGAAGCGACCCGACGAATCAGCCTTACTATGTGCTGACCAGCAAATACGCCCCTGTTTACGATTATCAGTATTACAAAGAGTACAATGCTGATCTGGCTGCTCTGTTCGGGGATAACCAGTGGAAGTATCTGGAGCATTTCGTGAACAGCGGCATGAAGGAAGGCCGTCAGGGCAGCAGTGCATTTAACCTTGCCGCCTACAAGGCCAATAATCCGGATCTGGTTGCCGCTTTTGGCGAAGATAACCAGAAATACTACGAGCATTATATCTCTTCCGGCAAGAGCGAAGGCCGGAAGGCATCCTGATTTTTGAATAAACAAAAACGCCCCACCGGAGGCAACCGGCAGGACGTAAAGTAAGCGGCTCGCCCTTACGGGGTCATCGCACACCTAGCAATGCGATTATACCCCAAAAGGGCGGGCTTGTCAAAGTGTACCCTTTTGGAGGTGAAAACAATGAAAAAGAGAACAAACACGGCATTTTGGGTGGAAAAGGAAAAGCGCTGGTGCATCGCGGTGCAGAAGAACGGCACCCGCAAACGGTTTTACAGCAGCACGCCTGGCCGCACCGGCCAGCGGGAAGCCAACGCAAAGGCCGATGCCTGGCTTGACGACAGCATCCGGGACGGCAAGAAAAAGGTAGCTGCCCTCTATGCCCAGTGGGTAGAAGAACTGAAGCTGACTTGCGGGACGTCCTATGTTGAGCAGTGCAAGAAATACGGAGATTACTATATTCTGCCTGTCTGTGGGGACATCCGCATTGATGAGCTGACCGAAGGCGATCTGCAAAAGGCCATCAATATGTCTTTCAAAAAGCGATGCCTTAAAAAGGAGCGTCAGCGTAGGTCAAGCGACAAGCCTTTGAGCCGCAAAACCCTTATGACGATCCGCTCAACGGAGATCAGCTTTTTGAAATGGTGCCGCCGGAACAGGTACAGTACGATGTTCCCTGAGCTGTCTATCCCGAAGAATGCCCGCATGGGGAAGAAAAAGATTTTACAGCCGACCGCTTTGAAAGTTCTGTTTGATGTGGACACTCGCCTTTACTATGGCAAGCTGGTCTTTGACGAGTATATCTATGCCTACCGGTTTGCAGTTGCTACAGGTGTACGCCCCGGTGAACTTGTGGGGCTCTGGTATGGTGACATTAAGGGGAACACGGTCAATCTGCGCCGCAGCATCAACCGGATGGATGAAGAAACCACCGGAAAGAATGAAAACGCTATTCGTTCGTTCGACATGGGAAAGGAAGCCCGTGAGGCCTACGAAGCGCAGGTGGCCTTGCTGAAGGCTTCCGATATCCCGCTGAACTATACCACCCCTTTGTTCCAGATCCCGAACCAGAGGGCTTTATTCAAGCGCTGGAAGAAGTACCAGAAGGATAACGGAATTGAGCCACAGGTTACACTGTATGAGATGCGGCATACGTTCGTCAGTGTCGAGTCCGGCGTGCTGACCGACAGCCAACTGAAAATGCTGGTAGGCCACAGCAAGAACATGGATACCGCAGGGGTTTACCGCCACGAGCTGGACGGCCAGCGTGAAGATTTGGCGGCTGCGACCACCGCGGCATTCAAAAAGGCACAGGCCTGACCCTGGTAACAGTTTTGGTAACAGTCTTTTTTGTAAACGTAGCAAAATACATGGGCTACAAACCAACCCAACTACCTTTTTAGCAAGTGCTTAGGCGCGTTGCAGATATGTTTTTGACGTCACTCAATCATTTTTTGTTGTTCGACCCCCACTACCCGCATAAGAGAAAAAGCGCGATGAGTTCTCAGAATTCATCGCGCTTTCTTATATAATAAATAGTGTTGTTCGAGGTCTGCTCCCTCGCACAAAAAGAAAAACCAGCACACAATGTGTACTGGTTTTTGGTGCGAGGGAGGGGACTCGAACCCCCAAGGATAAACCACACGCACCTCAAACGTGCGCGTCTGCCAGTTCCGCCACCCTCGCATACCGTATTGTTTTCGCAGCCCTGAAATCTCTGAGGTGAAAGACCGTGATGCGGACTGCTTGAATATATTACCACGTTCCTGGCAGATAGTCAAGCGCTTTTTCTCTTTTTAAATGAAATTTTCGGGCCGTCATTCCTTAAGAATATGTTGGTTGAAATGCATGGATGGGTGTGATACTATATAACTAACTATCTCTGCTCAGTTGTTTTGGCAGCAGGGAAGAAGATGATAAGGATACGGCGGAAATGCATTTCTGCGCAGGGTGCAGACCGACCGGTTTTTTGAAAGGAATTTGAGTGGACGCAGGAATGAACGAGAAAAAAGAAAATGTTATTGTAAACGGTTTTTTCTGGCGCTTTGCAGAGCGGTGCGGTGTGCAGCTGATCTCAGCGGTGGTGTCCATCCTTCTGGCGCGCATCCTTACACCCGATGATTACGGCAAGGTGGCACTGGTGACGGTGTTCAACAATATCATGTATGTCCTGCTGGACTGCGGCATTGGCACCGCGCTGGTGCAGAAGAAGGAAGTGGACGAGCTGGATTACTCGTCGGCGTTCTTTTTCAGCATTGTGATCAGCTTTGTGCTGTATGGGGGAATGTTCGTGGCGGCACCGTATCTGGCTGCGTTCTACAATGACCCCAGCATGACCCCGATCTTTCGCGGCATCAGCCTGACAGTGGCGGTCTGCGGCATCAAAACGATCCAGCAGGCGCATGTGACCCGGAACATGAAGTTCCAGTATTTTTTCTATTCCGCCTTTGCGGGCGCGATCGTATCCACGGTCCTGGGCCTGGGCCTTGCCTATATGGGCTTTGGAGTCTGGGCGCTGGTGGTGCAGCAGGTATCCAATATCACGGTGGACACGCTGGTGCTGTGGAAGCTGTCCTCCTGGCGGCCTAAGATGGAGTTTTCGTGGCAGCACCTGAAAGGGCTGCTCTCTTATGGCTGGAAGCTGCTGGCCTCATCGCTGAGCAGCGTCATCTACAACAACCTGCGCAGCCTGATTATCGGCAAGATGTACACCTCGGCGGATCTGGCGTATTACAATCAGGGCGATAACCTGACTTATAGTATCGCGTCAAGCGTGGATACTTCCATTGAGAGCGTTTTGTTCCCGGTCATGTCCTCACTGCAGGATGACCGTGCGCAGGTCAAGAACATGACCCGCCGCTCCATCAAGACCTGTACCTATATTATTGCGCCGGTGATGATGAGCACTGCGTTCTGTGCCGAACCGCTGGTGCGCCTGATCCTCACCGAGAAGTGGCTGCCCTGTGTGCTGTTCCTCAGGGTGTTCTGTCTGGGGTATGCGTGCTGGCCGATCATCACGGCAAACCTGAATGCAGCCAAGGCGGTGGGCCGCAGCGATCTTTACCTGAAATGTCAGCTTTTGAACGAAGGGGTGTGCATCCTTCTTCTGCTGGCAACATTCCGTGTCAGCGTCGAGGCCATTGCATATGGTATGCTGATCACGAATGTTGTGACCCAGATCCTGGATGCACAGCTCAGCAAAAAGCTGATCGGCTATGGCTATCTGGAACAGATACGCGATATCCTGCCGACCCTGCTGCTGGCAGCGGGCGCGGGCCTGTGCATGTATCTGGTCATTTTCCTGCACCTGCCGGATCTGCTGACGGTGATCATTCAGGTGGTGGTTGGTCTGGGCATTTATCTGACAGGCTCTGCCATTCTGGAATTGGACACCTTTGAATATTTCAAGGATGTGATGGCTCCGTCCATCCGGCAGAAGCTGAAACGCTGAAACCGGCATTTTGAATCGTGTAAAAATCCGTCGGGCGGGTGATGTCCGACGGATTTTTGTTCTTTTTGTCTAAAGTATACAAGAAGAAACATTAAAAACCGGCAAAGCGACCATTGAAAAAACGCAACTGATATACTAGAATATAAGTACAAGAGCGCGGCACACGGCTGCGCGGAAAATGCAAAGCAGAAAATACAAAACAGGAGGATTTTCCTATGCCTATGAAAATGGGTTGGCGCTGGTATGGCGAGGGCAACGATCCCATCAGCCTGAGCGACATCAAGCAGATCCCCGGCGTGACCAGCATCGTCTGGGCGTTGCACGACAAGATGCCCGGCGAGATCTGGGAGATCGACGAGATCCAGAAGGTAGCTGATCAGATCCACGCTTACGGCTTCGACATGGACGTGGTCGAGTCGGTCAATGTCCACGATGACATCAAGATCGGCCTGCCCACCCGCGACAAGTACATCGAGAACTACAAGCAGTGCATCCGCAATCTGTCCAAGTTCGGTGTCAAGGTCATCTGCTACAACTTCATGCCGGTGTTCGACTGGACCCGTACCGATCTGTTCCACCCCGTGGGCGACGGCTCCACTGCACTGTTCTATGAGAAGGACAAGATCAAGGGCGATTACAAGGCTATGGCTGAGTACATCATGTCCTTCACTGAGAAGTATAACATGACCTTCCCCGGCTGGGAGCCGGAGCGCATGGCAAAGCTGGACGAGCTGTTCAAGGCTTACGCCCCTGTCACCAAGGAAAAGCTGTGGGAAAACCTGAAGTACTTCCTGGAAGCACTGATGCCCACCTGCCATGAGTGCGGCATCAAAATGGCTATCCATCAGGACGATCCCCCTTGGGATATCTTCGGCCTGCCCCGTCTGCTGGTGGATGCCCAGAGCATCGACCGCTTCCTGAGCATGGTGGATGATCCGTACAACTGCCTGACCCTGTGCACCGGCAGCCTGAACGCAAACCCCAACAACAACTGTGCCGAGATCGTGCGCAAGCACTGCGACCGCATTGCCTTTGGTCACATCCGCAACATCCACCACTTCCCCAACGGCGACTTCTCCGAGGCTGCTCACCGCGACTGCTGCGGCGAGACCGGCATCATCGAGGTGCTGCGTGCTTACCATGACTGCGGCTTTGAGGGCTACATCCGTCCCGACCACGGCCGTCAGCTGTGGGAGGAAGGCCCCGGCAGCTGCCGCCCCGGTTACGGCAAGTATGACCGTGCTCTGGGCGTTCAGTACATGCTGGGTGTCTGGGATCTGCTGGATCGTCTGGATGAAGAGAAAAAGAAGGGCTGATAAATATGAAGCTGTCTGAGATCAAAAACGGCAATCTGTCCGCCGAGTGGGCAGAGAAGGGCTATGAGCTGCCCAAATTCGATATCGAGGCTGTCAAGGCCAAGACCCACGCTGAACCCACCTGGGTGCACTTCGGCGCAGGCAATATCTTCCGTGCATTCCCGGCTGCCATCCTGAACGATGCGCTGAACACCGGCAAGTATGACCGCGGTGTCATCGTGGCCGAGAGCTTTGACTACGAGATCATCGACAAGGCTTATCGTCCCTACGACAATATGAGCCTGCTGGTCTGCCTGAAGTCCACCGGCGAGATCGAGAAGAAGGTGGTGGCTTCCGTTACCGAGAGCCTGAAGGCTGACTACTCCTTCGGCGAGGACTGGGCACGTCTGGTGGAGATCTTCCAGAACCCCAGCCTGCAGATGATCTCCTTCACCATCACTGAGAAGGGCTACGGCGTTGCTCCTGCTGATCTGGAGCGCGGCCTGACCCCCGTGCTGGCCATGGGCAAGGTCACTGCTCTGCTGTACGAGCGCTTCAAGGCCGGCAAGCTGCCCCTGACCGTTCAGAGCATGGATAACTGCTCCCACAACGGCGATAAGGTCAAGAACGCTGTCCACGCCTATGCTGCCAAGTGGGTGGAGCAGGGTCTGGTGCCCGCCGAGTTCCTGGCCTATGTGCAGGACGAGACCAAGATCACCTTCCCCTGGAGCATGATCGACAAGATCACCCCGCGCCCGGATGCCAAGGTCCAGCAGATGCTGGCCGACGACGGCTTTGAGGACAACTACACCATCGTCACCGAGAAGCACACCTTCACCGCTCCCTTCGTCAACGCCGAAGAGACCCAGTACCTGTGCATCGAGAATCACTACACCAATGGCCGTCCTCCGCTGGAGCTGGGCGGTGTGCTGTACTGCGACCGTGAGACCGTGGACAAGATCGAGAAGATGAAGGTGTGCACCTGCCTGAACCCGCTGCACACTGCAATGTCCATCTATGGCTGCATGCTGGGTTACACCCTCATCTCCGCCGAGATGGCCGATGAAGACCTGCGTGCCTTCATCCAGAAGATCGGCTATATCGAGGCAATGCCTGTGGTCGTTGATCCCGGCGTGCTGAACCCCTACGAGTTCATCGGCGCTGTCATCAACCGCCGCCTGCCCAACCCCTTCATGCCGGATGCTCCCCAGCGTATCGCTACCGATACCTCCCAGAAGCTGGCCATCCGCTTTGGTGAGACCATCAAGGCCTACGAGGCACGCGGTCTGGACAAGAGCAACCTGATCCTGATCCCGCTGGTGCTGGCAGGCTACGCCCGCTACCTGAAGGGCATCGATGACAACGGTCAGGCCTTTGAGCCTTCCGCCGATCCGCTGCTGGCTGAGCTGCAGGCCATTGTGGCTCCGCTGGAGGTCAAGGAAGGCGAGCAGGACTTCAGCTGCCTGAAGAAGCTGTACAGCCGTGTTGACGTGTTCGGCGTGGATCTGTATGCCGTTGGTCTGGGCGAGAAGATCGAGGCAATGGCCAAGGAGCTGTTTGCAGGCCCCGGCGCTGTGCGCAAGACCCTGCACAAGTATACGCTTGCCCGCTGATCGGCTGACGCAATAACATAAGCTATCTTCGCACCCGCGCTGCGCTTTGCTTTGCCGCAGCGTGGGTCTTTATAAAAGAAAAGAACTGCTGAACGAAATGTCAGCAGTTCTTTTTTGCGTGTGCATATTTTTTGGGCTTAACCTTTTCTGCAGTCGTGCAGCTTTTCTTTGGGCAGGATGCCGGTCAAAAACTTCCACACCACTTCCATGCGGTCGTTCAGTAAGTAAGCTTTCTCTTTTTCTACGTAGAGGTACACCGCATTGTCCGTGCGGTAGGCGCAGTAAAAGCTGTCCCATGCGTGGCGGCTGGTGGGTTCGGGCTTGTCCTGCTGGCCGTACATCCACACAGCAATGCCGGTGTCGGCCAGCTCCACACGGTAGAAGGCACGCGGCAGGTGCATCTGTTTGATCTGCCGGGAAACGCTGCGGAAGAACGAGTAAAAGTAGCTCACCGGCAGGCCGATGCCCACAATGGCAAGCACAGCAGCCAGCAGCCCGGCACCCGGGCGCTTGCCCAGCTGCGAAAGGCAGACGGCGGCAAAAGCCAGCATGATGGCGGCAAAAACAGCGGGACGCAGCCATGCTTTGCGGTGATGGAATGCATCGAACACGGCAAAATCGCGGAAGCCCTGCTCACCCATGGTGGTGGAAACGGAGATGGTCTGGGACATAAAGTCGCCTCCTTTGTATTTACAGGCATCGTACCACAATTGCGCGGTTTAGGCAAGAGAAAAACATGCAAACCTTGCCAATCCGGCCCAAAGCGTGGTACAATAAATCGTTACCAAACGAAAGGAGGCGGCAGGCTTTGCAGCACCGCAAGCGGCAGATCACCCTCAAGCAGCGCATGGGCTTGTGTCTGGCAGCATTTTTTGCGGCCTTTGCCATGCAGCTCACGCTCAATGGCTACCAGTCCAGAGCAGTGCAGGCAGTACAGGACGCGCAGATGGGCTGCTTCAACGCCATCAGCCGCTTTCAGGGCGGTGTGGAAAGCTCTATTTCCGTGCTGGAGAACTACCGCTGGGAGAACAGCGAGCCGGAGGAGATCATTGACCGGCTGCAGTCGGCATCTTCCACCTGCAACGCATGGCTCTGGCGCATCGGTACCAGCCTGAACAGTCTGGAAAGCGTCAGCGATGAGCAGCGGGTGCTCTACAGCGCAGTGGATACGGTCTATCAGACCTACACCGGCCTGCTGGATGAGCTGGAAAACGACCTGCTCAGCGGCAACGATGCCGCAGCTTCCCAGCTGTATTATGCAAAGGTGGTGCCCTGCGGCGATTACCTGAGCCAGTACACCCTGCAATTGCTGGAAACCGCCATTCAGGATTCCCAGACCACCTACACCACCATCTCGGCCCTGAACGAGCGCATCACCATGCTGCAGACGGTGGTGGTGGCGCTGTGCGTGGCGCTGGGCTGCGTTACCGGTTTGATGGTCATGCGTCTGCTCACGCCGGTGCAGCAGATGATCGCTGCCTCCCGCGCCATTGGCAAAAGTGAGTTCGACACCCCGGACATCCCGCTGCCCAAGCAGCCGGAGATCGCTCAGCTGGCCGAGTCCTTCAACATCATGAAGCACTCCATGGCCCAGCAGGTGACCACCCTGCAGGAGAAAAACGAGATCGAGCGGGAGCTGCACCGCCAGAAGACCGAAGCACTGGAGCTGCAGAACCGCATGGAGCGCAGCCGGCTGCAGCAGCTGCGCAGCCAGATCGACCCGCACTTTCTGTTCAACACCCTGAATGTGATCCAGCAGACCGCCGGCACCGAGACGGCCTACCGTACGCAGGCGCTCATCATGGCGCTTTCGCACCTGCTGCGCTACAGCCTGATGAGCAACGATGAACAGGTGCCGCTCTCCCGTGAGGTGCGCATCGTGGATGAATATTACTCCATCTACCATGTCCGCTTTGGTGAGCGGGTGCGTATGGAGTGGCGCATTTCCGATTCGCTGGATCTTACCGAGACCATGGTGCCGTCCTTTATTTTACAGCCCATCGTGGAAAATGCCTTCAAGCACGGCATCTGCCCCAAAGAGGAGGGCGGTGTGGTGCGCATCCGCGTGAACCCTCTGCGGGAGAAACACCTGCTGTGCATCCGCGTGGTGGATAACGGCGTGGGCATCCAGCTGGATCAATTACGACAGCTGCGCGGGGCGCTCAGCCAGCCCGGTGAGCGCTGGGAGCATATCGGCATTTATAATGTTGCGGCCCGCCTGCGTCTGCTGGATCGGAACAGCCGCTTTGTGATACGGTCCCATCCGGGACGCGGTACGGCGGTGGTGCTGTATCTGCCATTGGTGGAGAATGAGGAGGAGTTTGAGGAATGATTCGTCTGTTGATCGCGGATGATGAAGCACTGGAACGGGAAACGCTGGCGGACATCGTGGCCCGCCGCTTTGAGCACGAAGTGACCATCGAGACTGCCGAGAATGGCCGCAAGGCAGCGGATACGGCGGTGCTGTGGGGCGCAGACCTGATCCTGATGGACATTGAGATGCCCGGTATGAACGGTCTGGATGCAGCCCGCGCCGTGCTGGAACAGCGCCCGGAGTGCAAGGTGATCTTTGTTACGGCCTACAGTCTGTTCCAGTACGCCCACGAGGCCATGCATCTGGGTGCCTGCGATTATCTGCTCAAGCCGGTGAACCCGGACGAAGTGGAAGCTTCCATCCGCAAGGCCATCCGTCAGATCGAGGCGGGCCGCCGCCTTGCAGAGCTGGCTCCGGTGGAACCGGAGCCGGAAGCTGACCCGGAGAGCGATGCTGCCGAAGCAGGGGAGAACGACCGCAATGCACTGGTCATGGCCCATGTGCGCAAGTATATGGAGGATAACTATATGTTCGACCTCTCGCTGGACAGTGTGAGCGAGATCCTGCATATCAGCCCGGCGTATCTCTCGGCACAGTTCAAGAAGTACCAGAAGATGAACTTTCTGGACTGCCTGACCGAACTGCGTATCAACGCTGCCAAGGAGCTGCTCACCGACCCGTTCCGTTCGGCAGCAGAGGTAGCTTCCATGGTGGGCTACGAGGATTCCAGCTATTTTGCCCGCACCTTTAAAAAACGCACCGGCATGACCCCCACCCAGTACCGCAGGGAAGCGGCCAAGGCTGCACGGGAGGCCCGCCTGTGACCCGCCGCCAGATGCTCACCGCCCTGTTCGGCGCGGCGGTGCTGGCACTGCCGGTGGCGGGCTGCGGCCATCAGCCGGTGCAGGACGAGCCGGGGGCGGAACTGATCCTGCGCTATGCGGAGAACCAGCCGGAGGATTATCCTACTACGCAGGCGGCGCTGGCCTTTGCGGATCTTGTGGCCCAGCGCACCGATGGCCGCGTGAAAGTGCTGGTGTACAGCGGGGGAGAACTTGGCGCGGAACAGAGCGTGATCCAGCAGATGCAGTTTGGCGGCATTGACTTCTCCCGCGTGTCCCTCAGCGAGCTGGCAGAGTATGAGCCGGCGCTGAGCGTTTTGCAGCTGCCGTATCTTTATACCGATGCCGACCAGATGTGGCGCGTGCTGGACGGCTCCATCGGCGACGAGTTCCTCTCCACGCTGCAGTCGCTGGAGCTGACGGGACTGTCATGGTTCGATGCCGGTGTGCGCAGCATCTACACCCGGCAGAAGGTGACAGGCCTTGCAGATCTGCAGGGCCTGACCATCCGCGTGCAGGAATCGGACATGATGAGCGAAATGATCACCGACCTCGGTGCAAAGCCGGTAAAGGTGGTGTACAGCAAGGTGTATGCCGCCCTGCACAACGGCGAGGTCGATGGTGCGGAGAACAGCTGGCCCAGCTACGAGGCCATGGGTCACTACGAGGTGGCACCTTACTTTTTAAAGGACGAGCACACCCGCGTGCCGGAGGTGCAGCTTGCAAGCCCTGCTGTGATGGAAAAGCTGGCCGCACTGGACGAGCGCTACCCGGAGATCATCCGCCTGTGTGCCCGGGAGAGCGCCAAGGTGGAGCGCAGGATCTGGGCGCAGCAGGAGGCGGAATCGGAAAGTGATCTGCGTGCAGCAGGCATTGAGGTGACGGAGCTGGACGAAGAAGAAAAGGCAAGATTCCGTGCTGCTGTGCAGCCGATGTATGATCGGTTTGCCCAGCAGGGCGAATTGATCGCCCGCATCCAGCAGGCATAAGCTCCACAGCAAAGCCCGGAAAAGATGGGCAAAGAAATCAGGAAAACAGAATAAAGAACCGGCAAAGCGCTGTGTGCTCTGAACCCAAAAGGAAAGGGCATCCAGCGCTTTGCTTCTATCTGGAATACAGAAATGTATCCATCTGTTAGGCGAAGGTGCACAAACAAAAAGTAAAGCACTTGGCAGTTTTCACAAAAGAAATTCTGACATTCTTTCAAAAAGCAGGACATTTTTTGAAAGCCCTTGTTTCGTTTAAAAAAATTTGCTAAAGTGTGTACAGTAAATGAACGGCATGCGGGTCCTGTGCAGACCGGGCCGTTCGGGAGATTTAAGGAGGACGATTTATTATGAAAAAGATCACTCGTCGCAGCTTTCTGGCAGCAGCCGGCGTTTCCGCCGCTGCTCTGGCTCTGACCGCATGTGGTGGCTCCAGCAGTTCTGCTGCTGCTTCCACCTCTACCGCAGCTTCTTCCACCGCAGCTTCTGCTGCTGGTGATGCTACTGCTGCTGCAAACGATCCCAAGGTGACTCTGGTCTACGCCGAGGTCAACCCGCTGGATACCATCGTTGGTCAGACCGCTACCCACTTCAAGGAGAAGGTCGAGGAGCTGACCGGCGGCTCCGTCGTCATCGACGTGCAGGCTTCCGGCGTTCTGGGTTCTGAGAACGACGTTCTGGACGCAATTCTGGGCGGTTCTACCTCCATCGATATGAGCCGTATCTCCGCTTTCGCACTGACCAGCTACGGCTGCAACAAGTCCAAGCTGCTGTCCATCCCCTTCACTTTCGAGAACCGCGCACACTTCTGGAACTTCGCCAACAGCGATCTGGCACCTGAGTTCCTGAACGAGCCTCAGGAGCTGGGCCTGCCCGTTCGTGGTGTCTTCTACGGCGAAGAGGGCTTCCGTCACTTCTTCACGGTCAACCCGGTTTCCGGCATCGATGATTTCAAGGGCCTGAAGCTGCGCGTGTCCAACGACCCCGTTATGAACGGCATGGTCGAGGGTCTGGGCGCTAACCCCACCGTCGTTTCCTTCGGTGAGCTGTACAGCGCACTGCAGACCGGCGTTGTGGATGGTGCTGAGCAGCCCATCGCAAACTACAAGTCCAATGCATTCCCCGAGGTTGCCAACAACCTGATCCTGGACGGCCACACTCTGGGCGCTATTCAGGCTGTTATCACCGATAACGCATGGGGCAAGCTGACCGAGAACCAGCAGGCTGCCATCATGGAGGCCGGTGCTGATACGCAGGCTTTCAATGCAGACCTGTCCGAGACCGCTGAGAACAAGGTCCTGGAGGAGCTGAGAAGCTCCGGCTGCAACGTTGTGGATGTTGACGACAAGGCACCCTGGCAGGAGGCCTGCGCTAAGGTCATCAGCGAGAACACCTCCGATCAGGCTGAGCTGTATCAGCAGCTGCTGGACATGAAGGCATAATTGAAAAAGCCTTTCCTGTTCTGAGATAGTACATAGCCCGGCGGGGGACTACGGGATACGCCCGCAGACCTGCCGGGTTTTTTATATGGAGGAATTCATATGCCGAAAATCTTTACCACTCTGGATAAGATCAAGCCGGCGTACGACATCACCTACAAAGTGGTCCTGTTTATCTGCAAGCTGCTGCTGATCGCAGATATCCTCATCACTACCATGTCGGTCATCGGTCGTTACGTCTCGTTCATCCCGGACCCGGCATGGTCGGAAGAAGTTGTGCTGACCTGCATGAGCTACATGGCCGTGCTGAGTGCTGCTCTGGCCATCCGCCGCGGTGCCCATATCCGCATGACTGCGTTTGACGTGTATCTGCCCAAAACCGCCGTCAAGGTGCTGGATATTCTGGCCGATCTTGCCGTGTGCATTCTGGGCATCATCATGATGGTGGTCGGCTGGAACTATGCCACCACTCTGGGCGGCCGCGGCTTCTACGTGTCCATGCCCTGGCTGAGCCGCTTCTGGATGTACTTCCCGGTGCCGCTGGCCGGTGTTGCCATGATCATCTTCGAGATCGAGGCACTGTACAACCACATCAAGAGCATTTTTGTAAAGGAGGAAGTGTAATATGACAGTTCAGACACTGGCAATCATTGTCCTTCTTGTCAGCTTCTTTGTAATGATCTTCCTGCGTTTCCCCATTGCATACGCCGTTGGTCTTTCCAGCGTGCTGTGCATGATGGTGCAGGGTCAGGCACTGACCGATGTCTGCCGTCTGATGGTCAAGGGCATTTCTTCCTTCAGCCTGATGGCCGTGCCGTTCTTCATCACCATGGGCGTGCTCATGGGCTCCGGCGGCATTTCTGAAAAGCTGATCGCTCTGGCTGATGCCTGCGTGGGCTGGATGCGCGGCGGCATGGCAATGGTCAACATCGTTGCTTCCTACTTCTTCGGCGGTATTTCCGGTTCTGCATCTGCAGATACCGCTTCCATCGGCTCCATCATGATCCCCATGATGGTCGATCAGGGCTACGATGCCGACTTCTCCACTGCTGTTACCATCACCTCCTCCTGCGAGGGTCTGCTGGTTCCTCCGAGCCACAACATGGTCATTTATGCCACCACTGCCGGCGGCATCTCGGTCGGCAGCCTGTTCCTGGCAGGTTATCTGCCCGGCGCTCTGCTGGCCATCGTCCTGATGATCGGTTCCTACATCATCTCGGTCAAGGAAAATTACCCCAAGGGCTCTCCGTTCAGCATCAAGGGCTTCGTTAAGCAGCTGGGCACTTCTATCTGGGCACTGGCCGCTGTTGTCATCGTTGTGTTCGGCGTTGTTGGCGGTGTGTTCACCGCTACCGAGTCTGCAGCTATTGCAGTTATCTACTCTCTGTTCGTGTCGGTGTTCGTCTACAAGGGTCTGGACTGGAAGGGTGTCTGGCATGCGCTGGATGAGTGCGTGAACACTCTGTCCATCGTGCTGATCCTGATCGCCACCTCTGCAGTCTTCGGCAACTGCCTGACCATGCTGCATGTGCCGGATCTGGCTGCAAATGCCATCACCAGCGTCACCGATAACCCCTACATCATCGCTCTGCTGATCGACCTGATCATCTTGGTTCTGGGCTGCATCATGGATATGGCTCCCATCATCCTGATCGCTACTCCCATCCTGCTGCCCATCGCAACCTCCATCGGCATCGATCCCATCCAGTTCGGTATCATCGTGGTTCTGAACTGCGGCATCGGCCTGCTGACTCCTCCTGTCGGCGCTGTGCTGTTCATCGGCTCTGCCGTTGCAAAGCGCCCGATGGAAAAGGTCGTCAAGGCGACCCTGCCGTTCTATCTGTGCATGTTCATTGCACTGCTGCTGCTGACCTTCGTGCCCGACATCAGCCTGGCAATCCCCAAGCTGCTGGGCGGCTACGTCAGCCCCATCACCAACCCGCTGGGTCCTGTGTTCATCCACTGATGGCCTGACGGCGTAAGGTAAAACCGTTAAAGTCCTCTGCATGAAAGTGCAGGGGGCTTTTTGTATGCTAAAAACTTTATTTTCCCTCTTGCATTCTGTCGGAATCGTGCTATAATAGTAAGGCAATCGTTTCCAAGGCCGCTCGACGGGGTAGCCGATATTGAAGGTTGTGATGGGCACATACATTCATAATATGGCCCCGATAAGTCAGAACCAGAAATGAGGTGAAAAGAATGAAACAGGGTATCCATCCGAACTACGTTGACTGCACCATCACCTGCGCATGCGGCAACGTCATCAAGACTCGTTCCACCAAGCCCGAGATCCACGTCGAAGTTTGCTCCAAGTGCCATCCTTTCTACACTGGCAAGCAGAAGCTGGTTGACACCGGCGGACGTGTTGAGCGCTTCAACAAGCGTTTCGGCCGTAAGTAATTATGGTTTTCTGAGCACCGTTTCCTTTGGGAAACGGTGCTTTTTTGCTGCCTTTTTGGCATATGAAAGGGCGGCCTTAATCATTCTTAAGAATTCTTTTTGCATCCCACCACAGGATTGTCTTAATTTTTACACATTTTCCGTCTAAAATATACCAGCATTGAACTAGATGAAAAAGGAGCGTTTGCTGTGATCGAAGTATCGCATCTGAGCAAAAAGTATGGCACGCACCCTGCCATTGAAGATTTGTCCTTTACGGTGGGCGACGGCCAGATCTTCGGCCTGCTCGGCCCCAACGGCGCGGGCAAATCCACGATCATGAATATCCTCACCGGCTACCTTGCCCCCACCTCCGGTAAAGTGAAGGTGGCGGGCTTCAGCCTGCCGGAGCAGGCCCAGCAGGCCAAGGCCTGTGTGGGCTATCTGCCCGAGCAGCCGCCGCTCTACCCGGAAATGACGGTGCAGGAATATCTGGATTTTGCTGCAGAGCTGAAAGGCATCAAAAAGAAGGCCGACCGCAAAGAACAGGTGCGCAAAGCTGCCCGCCGCACCGGGTTGGAAGAGGTGCTGCCCCGGCTCATCCGCAGTCTGTCCAAGGGCTACCGCCAGCGCGTGGGCATTGCGCAGGCACTGCTGGGCGCGCCGCAGCTCATCATTCTGGACGAGCCTACCGTGGGCCTTGACCCTGCACAGGTCATCGAGATCCGCAGACTGATCCGGGAGCTGGGGAAAAGCCACACAGTCATCCTGTCCAGCCACATCCTCAGCGAGGTGCAGGCAGTGTGCAGTCAGGTACTGATCCTTTCCAAGGGACATCTGGTGGCGGTGGGTGCGCCGGAACAGCTGGCCGAAAAGCTGAACCCCGGCAGCCGTCTGCGCGCTGCCGTTCTGGGCGGGGGGAAGACCGTGCTGAAAACAGTCGGCTCCATTCCGGGCATCCGCAAGGTGGAGATCGAATCCGAGGCCGACGGACAGGTGACCTTTACCGCAGAAAGTGTCGATGCTTCTGACCGCCGCGCCGAGGTGTCCCGCGCCCTTTCGCAGGCCGGATGCACGGTGCTGGCGCTGGCAGCGGAAAACAGGACGTTGGAGGAAGTGTTCCTTGCACTGACCGAAAACGAGTCTGAAACACCATCGGATGAAGGGGAGGAGAAAACGGAATGACCGCCATTTTAAAACGCGAAGTCCGCAGCAGCTTTCATGGCATGATCGGCTACGTGCTCACCGCCTTTATGCTGGCGGCAACGGCCATCTATTTTGTTGCCCTGAATCTGGGCTACGGCCTGACGGATTTTGGCTATTACACGCTTTACCGCACCACGTTTGTGCTGCTTTTGTATATCCCGGTGCTCACCATGCGCTCCTTTGCAGAGGAACGCCGCACCCGCACCGATCAGCTGCTGCTTACCAGCCCGGTGTCTGTGTGGGAGATCGTGCTGGGCAAATTCTTTGCCCTGTGCGTCATCTTTGCACTGCCGTGCCTTGCCGATGCGGTCATGATCCTTGTACTGGCCGCACTGGGTGCCACCGGCACGGCCACGCTGGCAAACTTGGCCGCGCTGCTGTGCTATTATCTCATGGGCTGCGCCGCCATTGCCATTGGCGTGTTTCTTTCCAGCCTGACCGAGAATCAGATCATTGCTGCGGTGGCAGGTGTTGCCGCACTGCTGCTGGCCTACATGATGCCCAGCCTGCGCAGCATGTTCACCGCAGGCAGCGCAGTGGCACTGGCCCTGTTCACCGCCATTGCGGCAGTGCTCAGTGTGGTGGCAGGCCTGCGTACCCGCAGCTTTACGCTGGGCTGCCTGACCTTTGCGGGCTGCTGTGTGGTGTTGACGGCACTGTTCCTGCTGCAGAGCAGCTGGCTGACCGAAGCGTTCAGCGCGGTGCTCAGCGGGCTGTGCCTGTTCACGCCGTTTGAAGAGTTTGTCAACAATAGCTTTTCTATCCCGACGCTGGTGTACTACCTGACCGTGACCATGCTGTTTTTGTTCTTCACGGCGCAGGGGCTGGAAAAGCGCCGCTGGAACTGAGAGGAGGGGAACAACATGAAAAATTTCAAATTTTCTTCCTCCGCAAACGGCAAGGTGTTCCGCAATGGGCTGTACTCCACGGCCATTCTGGCAGCAGCCATCGTGTTGGCCGTGCTGATCAATCTGCTGGTGGGGGCCATCCCGAAAAAATACACCGAGTTCGACCTCTCTGCCGCCAAAATGTACACGCTGGGCGACAGCTCCAGGCAGCTGATGCAGAGCCTGGATCAGGACGTGACCGTTTATTATCTCTGTGAGACCGGCAGCGAGGATGCCATTATCACCAAGCTGCTGGATCACTACGCCGACGAGAGCGGTCACTTCCACTGGGAGCAGAAGGACCCGGCGCTTTACCCGACCTTTGCAGCGCAGTACGGCGCAGAGAATGCATCCACCGGCAGTCTGATCGTGGTCAGCGGTGAGAACAGCGAAGTACTGAACGCCGCCGAACTTTACGAGTACGATTACTCCGATTACTACACCACCGGCGCTGCCAACGTGACCTTTGGCGGCGAAAAGCAGATCAGCTCTGCCATCTACAAGCTGACTGCCGCAGCAGAAAGTCATGCCTACTACACCACCAACCACGGCGAGCAGGCGCTTACCTCCTCGCTGACCGAGGCGCTCAAGGCGCAGAATATCGATGCCCAGCCGCTGGATCTGCTCACCGGCACCATCCCGGAGGACTGTGATCTGCTCATCATCAGCGACCCTGCTTCGGATTTTGCAGCTGACGGCCTTGTGGATGAGATCGCGCAGCTGCAGGCCTATCTGGAAAACGGCGGCAAGGTGCTGCTGACCACCAGCGGCTATACCGAAACGCCCGCTCTGGATGCAGTGATGGCACAGTTCGGCCTTGCGCGTGAGCCGGGCCTTGTGGTGGAGGGTGATGCGGGCCACGCGCTGTACGGCTACCCGTACTCACTGTTCCCGGACTACGCGGCCGCCGACGAAAGCACCGCGCTGGACGGCGTGAATCAGAGCACCCATGTGATGCTCTCGGTGGCACAGGGCATCACCATTACCGAGACAGACGATGTGACGGCGGAACCGCTGCTGTATACCACCGAGGATGCCTACAGCAAGCAGGACTTTGATGCCAGCTCTTCTTCCGCAAAGGAAGCCGGCGATACCGACGGCCCGTTCTCGCTGGCCGTATGGGTGCGCAATGAATCCACCGGTGCCGAGGTGATCTGGATCGGCTGCCCCAACATGGACAACGAGCAGGTGTACCAGTCCATTCCGGGCAACCTGACCTTCCTGCAGGGCTGTGCCGCTTCGCTGGTAGGGCAGAGCCTGCTCATCGACACCAAAGCACTGGAAGCTGCACCCATCACGGTCCCGGCTTCCGCATCCATGACGCTGGGCATGGTGTTCGTATTCGTGCTGCCCGCAGCAGTGCTCATTGCAGGTGCTGTGGAGGTGCTGCTGCGCCGCCGCAGGTAAGGGGGCACTGCCATGAAAACAAAACAGCGCACCCTTGCGGTGCTTCTGGTGCTGGTGCTTGTACTGGGCGGGCTGCTGTGGTTTGTCAGCCGCAGCAATGCCGCAGAAGAAGCTGCTTCCAGCGCCGCCGCAGAGGGCAGCATCCTGCTCTCTTCTTTTGCGGCGGGCGATGTGACCAGCATTCGGTATGCCTATGGCGGCGAAACGCTTACCCTAAATTACGATTCCGGCAGCTGGACGCTGGCGGATGACCCGGACTATCATCTGGATGCATCTGCCTGCAATACCATGGTCACGGCGCTGGCATCCCTGAACGCCAAGCGTCAGCTCACGGCTCAGCCCGGCGAGGACTACGGCCTTGCCGACCCGGCTGTTACGGTCACAGTGACGGCGGCAGGCGAGACGAACACCTTTGCCTTTGGCACCGAGAACCCGGTCACAGGAGATCTGTATGTGCAGAAGGCAGGGGACGATGCCGTGTACACCGTTTCTGGCAACAAGGCGGCCTGCTTTGAGCTGACCAAAGCAGACATTTTTGGCACGTTCAACCCGGCGGAACTGACAGTCTCCGCGCTGGAAAGTGTTTCCATTACGACGGGCAGCGGCACCCTTGCACTGAATGCTGTCTCTGAGCCTGCGGAAGCGGAGAGCGATTCCTCGGAAAGTGCGGCCGATTCCACCACCTATCAGACCGTGTGGCGGCTGGCCGAGGAACCCTCTGCCGATCTGGACGACAGCAAGGTGCAGAGCATCCTCTCTGCTCTGGCAGGCTATGTGACCGCACAAATCACGGATGCCGACCCTTCGGCCTATGGCTTTGCTGCACCGCTTGCAACGGTGCGGGCCGCCTCTGCCGATGGGACCGTGACCATCCACTACGCCGAAAATGCAGACGGCTGCTGGATGATGGTGGAGGGGGACAGTTCCGTCTATGCGGTTGACCTTGACACTGTGCAGGTCCTTCTGATAACGGCCACTGCCTTAAAAGCTGAATAAAAACCTTTGTGCGCCGTATGCGGAAAGCCCGCTGCGGCGCATGTTTTTTTGTTGCGGCGTGTAAAGCTTCGGCAAACATTGGCAGAGTGATTGACATTTCAGCAAAGATTGATTAAGATAGACGAGACAGGGCAGAATAACTGCGCAATATAAGAGCCTGCTTTTGCAGGTTCTCCGGTCGTCATGGATGTTGTGCAGGGCTGGGTCGCCCTGGTACGAGGGATGGGGCATGGCCCTGTCTTTTTTCGTATCTGAGTTACAAGGAGGATAAAGTAAAAAATGGACAACTCGGTGATCGTTTCACTGCGGGATATCGTAGTGGAATTTGACGGTCAGCGCATTCTGGATGGGCTGAACCTCGACATCCATGACAAAGAGTTCGTAACGCTGCTGGGCCCTTCCGGCTGCGGCAAAACCACCACCCTGCGTCTGATCGCAGGTTTTCTGGAACCCAATTCCGGCAAAGTGCTGCTGAAAGGTGAGGACATTACCGGCGTGCCGCCCTATAAGCGCCCGGTGAACACCGTTTTTCAGAAATACGCACTGTTCCCGCACCTGAACGTGTTCGAGAACGTGGCCTTCGGTCTGCGGCTCAAAAAGATGGACGAAGAGACCATCCGCCGCAAGGTGCGCAACATGCTGGAAGTTGTTGGCCTGAAAGGCTTCGAGCGCCGCAGCATCAGCCAGATGTCCGGCGGCCAGCAGCAGCGCGTGGCCATCG
>OOAF01000497.1_pt1 | contig 52084 bp, 46 predicted proteins | sample 1671251 | NCBI WGS metagenome assembly OOAF01 (sample SAMN06348137, study PRJEB24527) | human gut metagenome | biome: human gut; feature: ankylosing spondylitis patient; material: feces | host: Homo sapiens | place: China | collected 2015-10 | reverse complement strand
AGTGTTAGTCCTGCGAGGCGAATTTGGCCTCGCGAAGAAGCCGCGGCCAACCTTCGGTTGTCCGTCGGTCAATCACACGAACAAAAAGGTATTTTTTATTTTTTGAATCCATGCCTATCTGATTACAGCATGTACCAGTTCTACGAAACAGATGACAAGGAGTTTACGGAAGCAATCGTGCTCACTGTGAAAGGCTTTAAGCCGCTTGCAATCCCAAGATATGTCAAGCCTGGCAGTAATTTTAACAAGTTCACTGATGATATCAATACATTCTTCTCAGGTGAAAACTCAGAAGCACCTGATTTATATAAATATGGAGGCAGCGGAATAGGAAAGGAAGATGCTGCACTTTTGCAGTATAAACTTCACCAGACCAAGTCTTCCCGTCGCTATCTGGTCTTAAATGTACGGTCAATGGCAGAAAGAAAAGCAGAAGAAAGCGAAGAATCAATGGCTGAACTGGTAACACTAGATATCTGGAAGCCTGATATTTTGAAGTATATGCTAAAAATCGTACAGGAAAAAGAATACCTGTCTCTTATTGCATATATTCTGGAAAAATTGCCGAAAAGAAAAAGTAATGTCAACCTATGATATGGTCTATAAGCATCGCTAAGCGATGCTTATTTTTGTACAAAATTCTGTTATATGTCAGCCATCAGAGTCGTTGCTTTATCTTTTTTGTAATATTTTTTTCACAGCGAAAAAAAATCTAAAATCCAGCATATTGAATATATAAGAAAAAAAATAGTAAAAAACATTACAAAAATAATTTTATTTGTCATATTAATAAAGAACGGATTTTTCTGTGTACGGAAACTGCAAAAAGAAGTGCAGAAAGACAGAAAAACATACACCCCCAGAATACCTTCTGACGAGCCGTTCTTGATAAGGAGCCAGGCGAGAAGCCTGGAAATAAAATATATATAATACCAGGAGGTAGAAAAAATGATTGAAAAAATCGTAAGAAAAGAAGTAGAACTGCAAGAGGGGGTGAAATTGTATAGTGTGCCGGATGCACGGATGAGTGATGAGGAGCTGAGGGAAGCAATCGATTATGATTTTAGCTGGAACTGGGAAGAGCCTACAGCTGAAATGTGCCAGGATATGGATATTGAACCTGGAGTCAAAACACTAATACTCGGTGGATTTGACGAATTTCGTTTTCTGAAAAAAGACAAAGTGTTTTCTGATATTGAAGAAATTCATATTTGTGAAAATGTATGCAGCGTAATTATTAGCTATAACTCATTTCCAAATGTAAGAAAAGTTACATCTGATTCTCCGTATTTTCTGGACAGTGATATGCTGGTAAGGCTGCCGGATGACATTGCCGATATGATAAGATGTGGTGAGATAAGCAAACAAGATGCTGCAGATATGAACAGGGGAATTTTGGAGAATATCTTTCACAGAAGCAAGGACGAGGTAGTTAACCTTAAAGGAATTAAGGAAATCTCTCGTGAGTGTTTCTTTTCCGGATGTGAGACTGAAAATATTATCAACACGGATAACGTGACAACTTGCTGGATTGATTCTTTTTATTATTCTAAGCTGTTCAACCCGAATAATAAATGGGAAGCAGAAGACAACTGTAAAGAAGATTGCATGATTGGAACGATTCTTGTAATGCCATATATTGAATCGGTAAAAAATGATGAAAAAAACAAGTATATCTTTCCTGATAGAAAGATTACTGCCATTGCAAAAGATGGTGTTGGACTTCCGGGTACAAGACGATACGCTGATACTATAGTTATCACAGATGAAAGTCAGATTAATGCTATAATGGAGAGCGGCAATACATTTTGTGCAAAGACTGTTATCCTTGATATAGATACAGAAATTGATTTTTCTATGTTTGATTATAGAACGTGTTTTGTTCAGAATATAGAAGTTATCGAAAGCAACCCGTATTACAAATCAATTGACGGAATCGTGTATTCAAAAGACGGAAAGAAACTTATTAAATGCAGCCCTGTAAGAAGATGTTGTAACTTCAAAATACCGGATGGCGTTGAGGAGATTGATATTCATGCGTTCGATTGGAACAAATATATCTATAGAATACAGCTTCCGGAAACATTAAAAAATCTTAAAGCCGGTACGTTTACAACATGCGAAAGACTTGGTGTTATCTATATTCCTCCAATGATGGAATACATAGAAGACGGATGTTTCGCTGATTATTTTTATACATACGGACTTGTAAGAATTAAAGCCCGGAAAATGCCGAAAAATCTGATTAAAGCGATAACTCCAAAATTACCAAAAAGACATGAGTCAGGGTGGTTACCCGCATCGCAGCAATCTAAAGATTACGTTGTCGTTCATCTAATTGACAAAGACAGTGACCCATTAGAAAAAATATCGAATTGCCCGGCAATAGAAAGGCTTTATCTTCCGAAAATGAGCGAAGATAGAATTGACGAAATTAATAAATATTACAATTTTCATCCATTTGATTCACAGTATGCAGAAGAAACCTGGAAATACTGCGGCTGCAATAGCTTGCTGTCATTAAGATTAGCGGTTAAAGTATTCTGTTTTATCAATGATAAAAATAAAGATGTGAACGCATGTATACGCGAGAATGGATTTACGATTTGCCATTTTTTAATGAAGGACATTAAAGAAGAGTTAAGTGAATATGTAGATAAACATCATTTAAGTGAACGCCTTCTTGAGATTAAATTAAGAAGAATCAACCGCCGCAAAGAAATCTTGCTAAGTATCGTAAACTCCGGTCTGCTTCAGGAAGATGCTCTTGCTCTGGTATCTGATTTTATTGCTGCATATGATGTGTCGGCGATTGCTGGTGCGGCAACAGAGCAGCAGAAAAAGATAGAGAAAGAAGAAGAGAAAAAAGACTGACTGGACTGACTGAAGAAATAGAGAAAGAAAAGTCAGAAAGCAAAAAGAAAAAAAACATAAAAGACAAGAGAAGAGAGGAGCGATAAAATCGTTCCTCTCTTCAATACTTCAGCGCCGTAACGCCTTTGCATACAGCGTCTGAAACCCAATATTCTTAACGCCCTTATGCCCGTAAAGATACAAAAAACCTTTTAAATACAGTTTGCCGGCTGAATTCAAGTGGACGCGGTGCTTCCATTCGGAATCTACAACCGTCCATATATGCGGTATTGGAATAGGGTGCTGTATTTCGTGGTGCTTTGCTGATACCAATATGGCATCTAGCAAAAGTATTTGGTCACCGGGGCGGCCGTCTACGAAGTCTGGCTTAATATACCATCTTGCACATTCTATATATACGACATCATTTAAGTACGGCTCCAGATACGTCCGGTAATATTTATCCTTTGGCAGCAATGCCGTTGCGGTCAGATGCTTGTTTTTCTGCGCGATTGTTGGTGCAAATAGATTTCTGTGCGGTTTAATCTGTTGTTCCAAAATGGATTCCTCCTTATGTTTTGTATTTTCAGCATTCCGGCTTTGCCGGCTGCTGCCTCGTGCTCTGAGAGCAGAACGGCAGGAAGAAATCGCTCGCGCATCCGTTCTTATATAATATGCAAAATAAAAAGAAAAAGAGGTCGGCTGACCTCTTATAGTAAATGGCTATATGTAATAAGATTCTTAATAGTTAAGTTGCCTCTTGAGCAAAATTCTGCTAATTACATTAAATATGATTTTCTTGTTGGGTAATTGTAGTAAGTATCATGAGTCAGAATCAGTTCTTTTAATCGTTCATCCAAATTAAAAAATTCAGATTCTTCAGGAATCTTAGCTCCAACTCTCTTTTCAATTTCTGGTGTTGTAGCTCCATATTCTCGCATTGTTTGTGCCATTTCGAAATTGCAAATATCAGCCTCAAGAGATTCTGCAATTTTCCATAACTGATGATGACGTTCTTTCTCGTCGCTAATCCACATTGCGTATCGATGAGCGCAAAGATATGCTTCGTGCGTCCTGAATTCAACCGGAACATCAGCAATCTTTATCTTCCCTTCAAATAAATCTGTATTACATTGCGAGCTCCAAAACATATCGTCGGTTGTTTTTGTGTAGTATTCTATATTTTCCATTTTTAACCTCCTGTTGGTTTTTGATTTTATTGTTTCATTTTTAATATGCAAAAAAGCTATAATGTTGTGATATAAGAAAAGAGAGGTTTTGCCTCTCTGGAATTAATTCAATAATTGGATATTTTCTAATTTTCAATGATATATCGTATTTCGTTGTTTTGCAATTGCTCAAATCCATTTTTGATATAGAAATGTGTTAATTTAATCATTTCTTCTTCAGTATTCGGAACTGGACGCTTGAATCCATTAATACATATACATTTTTCAGCTTTACAAAAATCTTTAATATATGTCATACCTAATGAACCAATACCTTTACCTCTACTTTTCTCATCAACTACATTATCTGTTAAAATAGCAACGCCTGTATCATAATTAATATTAACTTCTGCGTCATATATTGTTGAATTGTGAAAAGGTATTTGATTTCGATTTGATTCAATTGCGTTTATACGACATCTGGCAGAATTAGAATAAGCACCATGCTTCATTTCTGAAATATAAAAAATAAGTTTATAATCCTCTTCATCTGTATATCCTGGATAATTAAGGACTCGATAAAATTCTTTATAATCTTTAGCGCTATGCTGCTTAACCCAATCGCTTAATTGTTTTTTCATTATATCACCTCTCGTTGTTTAATATTATTGGGTCATAAATAAAATGCAAAAATAGAGGTGAAACAAAATAAGCGAATAACCTGGAATTTCCAGCCAGAAAAAATCGTCATTGAGCCAAATATTCCGACTTTAATTTCGCATGCGGGTTTGACTCAAAATTCAAAATACACTTCATCGCTATACAACAGTTCACGTCTGGTGATGACGAGCATAAGCTCTCCAAATCGCTCAGCTTTACGGTTTCGTTCACTGCACTTCGTGCTGGATACGAATCAAAATAGCGAATTATCAATAAAATAAATAGTAAAAATTCTAGCACTTGATTGAAAGTTAATTTATTTAAAAGAAAACTTTTTGCGTAGCAAACTCGAAATAAAAACTATGAGCAGATTTTAAATCGTCAAGCCTGTCATCTAAATCAAAATATTTACTATCTTGTGGAATTTCTTCTGTTGGTTTAAGGTTTGTTTTGTTTAAATCACTAATATCCTTAGCAATTTGCAAATCAGATATATCAGATTCTAAGCATGCCATAATTTTCCAAAGCTGATAGTAGCGTTCTTTTTCATCAACGATTCCTCGCGCAAATTTATGTGCTGATGAATACGCATTAAAGTCCCTGAATTCAAATGGAACATCTTTAATTGTTGTTTCTCCATTGCGTAAATCTGACATACATTGAGTTTCAACCATATTGCCTATTAATTCTGTATAATATTTAGTATTTTTCATTATTATTTCCTCCTGATTCTAAGATATTTTTTATTGTGCTATAAGTTACCATAAGGCTAAATAAGATTTTTTATTTCTACACATTTAATATGCCGAAAAATTCCAAAACGGTACGCCGAAATCCAAAAAAATATGCATAAAAATATCCACAAAAATACCCCCCCCTCATCCGCAAAAAGCCCGCAAAAAAATTCCACCCAGCCAGAAATCACGCATATTGAAAATGAAAACAAAAAAATGTTTAAAAGAAAGAAAGGAGCATCAAAATGAGTTACGATATTGAACTGAAAAATAAAGTGACAGGAGAAACAGCCACAATGAGACACCCGCAGTATGTGAGAGGTGGAAACGTGCCGGCAAGGTTGAACCCGATAACGGGGAAATTAGAACAGGCGGAGCAGGCGGAAGCGCATATCAATATCACATATAATTACAGCCATTATTATTATGAGGCAACCGACGGTGACCAGCGATTTGCACATGATAAAGTTTCAGCACATTACGCTGACGGAACACATGGCCCTATTAAAACCGAATACGGAATCCGCGGCCTGTATGGGAAGACTCCCGCTGAATCAATCCCGATGCTGATGGATATGATTGAAAAAATTAAGCAGAACTATACCGATGAAAACGGTGAATGGATTGAAACCGAAAGGACTAAAACCATATATCTTAGAAACGGAAAAGAAATCTCTGAACGCGAAGAAATTGATGCGATTTTGCATCATACATACGATGAAAAGAAAGAGATTAAATTTATGGTAAATGAGGGCGATATGTCTAATTACTGGACAGCGACTGCTGCCAATGCGATTAAACCTCTGATGGACATGATTGTGATGGCCTCAGATAATCTGACGGAAAAAGATGTTGTCTGGAGTGGCGACTGAAAAAAGCCGGCAAGTTCTTGCTGGCTTCTTTTTTGTCTGGCTGCCGGCAGGTTTGTCCGTAAAAAAGCATGGCGGCCGCCCTACAGCATATATGCCCGCCGGATGCATTTTTCATGCTTCAGCTTTCAGCATATTAAATGCGTAAAACAAACAAAAAGAAAGGAGCAAAAAATATGCTAATTTTTGGAAAGAGAAAACTTCAGGAACTTTGTATTCAGACATACATCAGACCGGGAGCAAGCATTCGTGTGACGCCAATTTTTGAACTGCCAATCTTTTTCGTAAAAATAGAAAGGAGGCATCATAATGACAAAGCTTGAACTAAAAATCCCGCAGCCTGGTGTGACCTTTTATGGTAACCGGCGCTTAACAACTGTTACTATATTAGACATCAAAGTTGATGACGGTGTTAAGGAAGTGTTTTTTGAAGGCCTTAAAGACTGTGATGCAATAGAAGTTAAGATTCAAAGTGATTGCCGCTGTCCCAGTGTTGAAAGGTTGTATATCAGCGAGAATGTACGAAATATAAGCATTTCAAATAATACATTCCCTAATGTCAATAGAGTAAATTCTGACAGTAAGTATTTTCTGTCAGGAAATGTCCTTATTGAACATTACGACGTTCAGGATATATACATCCTTAAAAACACGTTCTGCAAAAAAAAAGGAGAGAATATAGACCTCAAAAATGTCAACCGTATCAAAGACTATGCTTTTGTGAACTGCTGCTCTGGCAATGTCACAAATGTTTCAGAACAAATTCTCTGCGATTATAAAGCGTTTTATCAGTACAAGGGTATCTATCAGTTGCCGGTTGTGGATGGCGCACATATGTTAGGGAATATTATGATGACCGCAAGCGATATAATCCCGGCACGTACTACATCTATTAATAAGGATGTTGATTTCTCTAAAAAAGAGACCGTCAGCCTGACAGACATTAAACTTGTAAGCCAGATTTATTCTGCGAATATACCTAAACGTATATACGTAGATAACGAAGAGCCTATAGTGCCAGGTGACATCTATAATATGTGCAGATACAAGTTTGAATGGATTGATATTAGCCCAAAAAATAAGTATTACACTTCAATCGATGGTATAATCTATACCGCTGATAAGAAAATCCTGGTAAGATGCCCGGTCGGCAGAACTGGCAGGGTAGTAATTCCGGATGGGGTGACTGCAATTGGCCATGATGCCTTTCGTTTCTGCAATATAAGTGAAGCTGTAATTCCGGATTCCGTGACGGAAGTTGGAGCTGCAGCATTTGCTGATTCTAATATTGAAAAGCTCACCTTTGGAAAAGGTATGACATACATCAGCAAACGAATGTTCCGTCTCTGTCGGAACCTAAAGCATATCCATATCCCGTCAAACATTAAAGAAATCATGAGTTCGGCGTTTTCTTCTTGCAAAGCGATGGAAGATATCGTGCTTGACGAAGGAGTTGAACGGATTGGGCCGGATGCTTTTGAAGCTAATACTACCAATGATATCAAAATCTCACTGCCGTTATCTGTGAGAATGATTGAGAGTGGAGCTTTGCGAAACGTCAAAAACGTAACGTTGACTAATAAAATTCCTTCCGGTTTTTTCACGTCCCTGTATACTTCTGATTCAGGAGCGGATATACATGTTAATATTGGCGGTAAGCAGTACGTCCTACCAAGCCAGTCGCGTTTTCAGGAGATGGACGATTATGTCTCATTTCTTCCGATTAATGACCGGCTGCTCTGGCAGCAGTATATGTATATCAGCGATAGAGACATAATGAAGAGGTATAAGTTTATAATGCGTGCATACAAAGCCGTTAACGGTAACATAGAAAAGCAGAGCAAGAAAGAAATGTTGGATATGCTGAGGGATAACCAGAAGTATATCATCAATAATTGCTGCGAGTATAAATATAAGGCTGAATATTTTATATTTATGCTGTCCTTGGATATATGCACCAGACAGACGATTGAAAAAATCATTAGCTTTGCTGATAAGACAGAGGGTCTGTCGCTGAAAGCGTATGCACTGGATGCATTAAACAGAATTGATACAAAAACTGATTTTGAAATTTAACATTATTGCGCCTGGTTCCCAGGCGCTTTTTTGTTGTGCTGATTTTTTCTGGATTTTCTTTGTCTGGATGCCGACAGGTCTGCCTGTAAAGAGAAATGCGACGGCTGTTCTGCAATACAATTACCCGCCGGATGCATTTTCTCTGTTCCAACTTTCGGCATATTAAATACGTAAAAAGCAAAAAGAAAGGAGTAAAAAAATGATAAAATTTGAACTGGAAACTCCGCAGCCTGGTGTAGTCTTTTATGGAAACAGGCAGAGAAACAGGCAGAGTGGAACAACAGCTGTGATATTAAATATTCAAGCTGATGCAGGTGTTAAGGAAGTGCGTTTCACAAGCATCAAAGGATGTTCACAGATAAAAATTGACCTTAACACTGACAGTTTTTGTCCTGACACAGAAACATTGTATATTGGCAGTGATGTGACAAATATACGAATCAAAAATAATATGTTTCCAAAGGTGACTAAAGTGGTTTCTGACAGTAAACATTTTTTGTCAGGAAATGTTCTCGTTGAGGTTTTTGAAGACCGTACATATCGCCTGAAAAATACATTCTGCAAGATGATGAATGGTGGGAATATAGACATGAAAAAGGTCAACTGGATTAATGACAATGCTTTTGAAGACTGCTGGTCTGCTAATATCACAAATATTGAAAAAACGGTTCGATGTGATTACAAAGCTTTTTTCAACTACAACGGCATAAATCTGTTGCCGGTTGTAGATGGTGCGCATATGATGGGAAACATCATGATGACTGTGAGTAATACAATTCCGGCGTGTACTACAGCTATCAACAGATATATTGACTTTTCCGGACGGAATGTAAAATTGACAAACCCTGGCATTGTAAGTAATATCTACCCTGCCCATATGCCTAAACGCATATATGTTGATAATGAAGGAATCATATCACCAGATGAAATCTATACGGCTGGCAATACAAGTATTGAAAATATCGACATCAATCCGAAAAATAAATATTACACATCAATTGATGGCATAGTATATACAGCAGATAAGAAGACGCTAATAAGATGCCCAGTTGGAAAAAGCGGCAAGGTAGTGATTCCGGATGGCGTAACTACAATTGGCCGGCACGCTTTTCGGTCATGTAAGATAAGCGAAGTAGTAATCCCGGATTCCGTAACGGAAATCGGGATATCAGCATTTACTGAATCACATATTCAGGATTTTACTCTTGGAAAAGGAATGACATACATTGGAAAATATATGTTCTCCACCTGCAAAAATATAAAACACATTCATATCCCATCGCATATCAAGGAAATCATGTCGTCTGCGTTTTCTGCATGCAATGCAGAGGATATCGTACTTGATGAAGGGGTTGAGAGAATTGGCCTAAATGCGTTTGAAATGAGTACTGCTAATGACACAAAAATCATATTGCCGTCATCTGTAAAGATGATTGGAAATGGCGCTTTGCGAAATATCAAAAATGTAACGCTGACTAATAAAATTCCACCAGGCTTTTTCATGTCTCTGGACACTTATGAGTCTGATGCTGATATATGCGTTAAGATTAGAGGTAAACAATACATCCTGCCAAGCCAGTCTCATTTTCAGGCTATCGACGATTACGTTATGTCTCTTCCATTTGATGACCAGATTCTATGGCGGCAGTTTAAATATATAACAGAGCCAATGAAGCGGTATGAGTTCATCATGCGTGCATATAAAGCAGTTGATGGCAACATAGAAGAGCAGAGTAAAAAAGAAATGCTGGATATGCTGAGGGATAATCAGGAATATATTATCAATAATTACTGCAAGTATCGATATGAGGTCGAATATTTTATATTTATGTTATCTCTGGACATATGCACCAAACAAACGATTGAAAAAATTATCAGCTTTGCTGATAAGACAGAGGGTCTGTCGCTGAAAGCGTATGCACTGGACGCATTAAACAGAATGGATACAAAAACTGATTTTGAAATTTAGCATATTGCGCCTGGTTCCCAGGCGCTTTTTTTGTGGCGCCGATTTTTTCTGGCCTTTCTGCATATTGTATATACAAATAAAAAAAGGAGGCAGAAAGATGAAAAAGAAAAATATCTCAAAGAACTTAAAAAAATTGGTTGAAAAAATATCGGAAAAAATATTCAGACGGAAGATGGAGTGGCATATCTGGAAGAGGATGTAGGTGTGTAGATGATAGACGCAGGAGAGAAAAGAAGAGAGAAGAAAAAGAAAAAAGAGAAGCCCGGCAGTGAAGCTGCCGGGCTGTTGTGCGTTTACAATCTGAAAGAAGTCTTCTTGGAGTCGTTAAGGTTACTTATTGACTGTAAGACATATGCCTTGATATCAACCTTGCCGAGTTTGTTTGCATTATTCGCAAGAGTTTTTAGCGCGTTCTCTGTACATAAATTATATGACAGATATTTGAGCAACAACTTGTCATTGCTGTTGTCATTGATTTTATTGCCGGAAGCGTCGGTGTCGGAAAGACACATTTTAAATATACTTCGCTGAAAGGCTCTGAGCTTTTTCCCGATTTCTGTCTTTACCTTCTGGTTATCAATTGTTGGGTAGAGCTCTATGAGAAACCTTCTAATAAGGTCTGGCTCCCTGTCGTCAATATCCTGGTAAAAATTCCAGATGATGTCTTCGTCAAACGGAATCATTTTGAAATACTCGTCCCATTTGGACAGCTTCCCGCCTGCAAAAGGAATTAGATAATCTTTGCCGTCTACGGTCAGCTTTGTAGATATCCTCTTGAATGAATTGTTGCCTGTGCCGATGGCATCAAACAGGTCATGAGGAAGCATTCCGTTACTGTCGGTTGTGACTATGATGTGCTTTACGCCGTAAAGACTATGGCTGTCAAGTTTTTTAATTGACGCTGGTAGTATAACTTCAGTATCGTAATCGCAGTCCGGATTGAATATAAATGCATTCCCCCCAATCTCGGTTAAACCTTCAGAAAGTTCAACTGAATGTATTTTGATATTGCTGAATGCATATCTTTCAATTTTCCTGATGTGTGCCGGTATTTTTATATCCGTAAGGTTCCGGCATGAACTGAACATTGACTCCGGAATAGTATCCATACTTTTACTAAATGTAAAGGACTCAATGTCGGTTGATACAAATGCAGATGCGCCAATCTCCGTAACTGAATCTGGAATGACGATGTCTGTGATTTTACAACCATAAAATGCAGATTCATTGATTTCTTTGACCCCGTCGGGGATAACAACCTTTCCAGTTCTGCCTGACGGGCATCCGAATAAATAAGTACGGTCATGGTTGTATACAATACCATCATGTGTTGAATAATACGGATTGCCGGAAGAGATTTCTATGCTTGCAATTCTGTAACTTCTTAATACCGTACGCAAATCCTGTGGATTGATTACCCCGTCGTTGTCAACGATGACTTTGCTTGGACAATACTTGGGATAAAACCGGGAAACAATAGATATATCATGTACGGTAAGTGTCCTGCCAGAAAAGTCAATACCTTTACTGATACTCTTGGCACTGTCAGGTACCCTGTCACAAACCTCCATCACCATATTGCCGAGCATATGAACGCCTTCTACAACAGGCAGGTCACCAACGCCTTCATACCCTTTAAATGCATCAACGTCGCAAGAAATATCTTCAAACTTCATATTGATGAAATTTGCACTTTTGCATCCAGCAAAAGCCATAGACGCAATTGCCACAACATTTTTCATGTCCATAGGCTCGCCCGGTTTTTTGCAGAATGTATTGATAAGCGTGCCAGTATTCTTGCCGGTAATACGCATCAGCATTCCGGCGCCAGTATTTTTGTATGTGTCGTTGTCTGAGACGATTTCCTCAACATTCGGAAATAACTGGTTTCTCATCTGAATGCCGCGGACGTTTTTATCAATATAAATTCTTCTGACATTTGGGAAAGATTTGTTGATATCCAGCAAATAGTAGTATTTGATGCCTGTATACGGTGCTTCTCCGAGAAACTTGAATTCGGTTGCATCTGGTAAGACGTCAATATCCTTAACGTACATATCGTTGCCATACAGTGTGGCTCCTTCGTATAACTTTTTTGTAAACTTCATATTTTTTTTGTTCCTTTCTTTGTGAATTTTTTGTGTTTCAAGATTAATATGCTGAAAAAAGGGGAGGATGGAAGAGTGGAATAGACAGCAAAGACAGAAAAAATGCAAAATTATTTTTTTTAAAAAACATTATATTTTTCTTCTCATTTTGCATATTAACAGAGAACGGAAAATCTGCAGCCGATAAAAGGTCGTCTGTGGGTCAAATGTTCCAAAGTGACGAATCCGGCAAAGCCGGAAAGTTATCTGGTGCCGAGCCGATACGGCAAGGCATCGAACAGAGCGGCAAAAATGCCGCATAAAACAGGCGGTATTTCCGCCATACAAAATCAAATTGCATCGGATACAAGGTTTGCTGGATATCTATTCGGAGCCTTGCTCCGGACAGAAACTCCTCCATTCCTTAGGAAATTATGCAATTAACCTCATTCGCTGGAAGCGAAAATTATAACAAACAAGGAGGAGTGAAACGATGAACAATTTGATGAGACGAATTATGTCTGTAGCAGTGGCTGCCATTACCACAACATCACCAATACTGTCTTCATATACGGTATATGCAAGTGATATCACAGTAAACGATGATGGAACAGTAACTCAGATATCCACGTCAACTGACAGCAGTACGAGCGAAGCAGACGAAACCAAATTTTTATTCATTAAACTTAAAGCAGCCGGAGGTAAGGTTGTACTTAATGAAGGCGAAGACCAGGAACAGCGAATCCGCCTGGATAAAAAAACGGATGGCGTGGAGTATATAGATGTATATGACAAAAATGATGTGCTTATCTCATCAGAGAGTACAAAAGATAATGGATATACATATGTATATGAAGCAAAAGCTGACGATGCTGTCAATGTGAAAGCAAAGGCAGACGAAGGCTACAAAGTCAAACTGTATGAATTGACTGACGATTCTTCCGGAGCCGAAATCGCTGAAGATGTGGGATTTGATGCAGGAAACAAAGTAGAGACTTTTAAGTATCCGGTATTTATGGGGTATGATAAGACCGTAAAGATTGGATTTGAAAAGAAAGAATCTGCTGAGGATATTGCGGAGGATTTGAGCGTTGATGATGATGTTGAGGAGAATGCAGAAGCGAAGGATGAAGAAACTGTTGGTAAGAAAGAAAAAAACAGAGCTGAAGCAGACGCAAACAAATCAGAAGAATTAAGAACTGAAAACGCGAAGGCTAACAAAGGAACTGAGGCTGAAATGAATGGCGATACAGAATCCGAAGATGCAGAAGATGTTAAAAAAGCTAAAGATGTCGATATATCAGAGAAATCTGAAAACAGCAATAACATCGAAAGTAACGACAAACAGAATTCATCGGAAAAAGCAGACGCAGGAGATGATTTGACAGTAAATACTGATGGCAATAAAGGAGATAATAAAAATGCTGATATTACTGTCAATGACAATAACATCATCAAAAATATTGAAGAGAATGCTGATGAAAAGTTAGAAGAAAAGTCAAGTGAAGGCATCATTGATAATGATGAAGCTTCAGAAGACACCAAAGATATCGGTTCTAATAATCCAGACGAGACAGCAGCCACAACCTCTGAGTGTGCTAAGATAGTTGAAAGTCCTGTCCCGGATGAGTCTTCAAGTAATACAGATGAGAACAGTATAGCAAACGATGCGAAAACAGAAGAAGCAGACAGTAAAACAGATGATGCTGAAGATAAATTGGAAAGCGACAAACAAGATACCGAACAACCATATGACATATCAAACCTTGATAGCGCAGTCTTTTCTTCTGCCAGACTTGTGGTAATCTCTGATGATGCAGAAAGTATTTCTGATGATACCAAATATATAATTGCAAATTATCAGAATATTTATCTGATTCAGTATGATACTGTTGAAGACGCAATGAAAGCATATATGAAATATACAAATGCTGGATTAACAGCTGAACCTGATGCTCCAATTATTTCCGCAAGCCAGGATGTATTAACTGAAGACAACGACATTGCAATAACTGAAGGGAATAATCCTATAAGTATGCTTGCAGAAGAAGTGGAAAATGCTACAAGTGTAATAAGCAACAAAAAAATTATTGCTCTGCTTGATACGGGTACTCTTGAATCTCCGAACGTTATTAGCCGTATTTCCTTGATTGACGATTCATTAAATGGAAATGGACATGGAGACGAGATGGTTAGCAATATCGTGAAACAAAATCCAGATGCTGAAATTATCTCCATAAGGATAATGGGAAATGATGGAAAAGGAACTATTTCCAGCATACTTGCCGGAATGGAATATGCTATTGAACAAAACGTAGATATCATCAACTTATCCCTATATGCAAAAGCAACAACATCTAATAGCATTATAAGAGATGAAATCGAGAAAGCTGTAAATAATGGAATTACAGTTGTTGCTGCCGCAGGAAATGATGGAGCTGATGTATCGGGTTATATTCCTGGAAACGTATCCGAAGCATGGGTTATTGGGGCATGTAATGTAAACGGAGTAAGGCGCGGAGATTCTAATTATGGAAAAACTGTTGATTACAATGTTGTAGCCAATTCTACGTCAGAAGCTGCGGCAAAATTTTCAGGCTATGTTTCTGTAAATGATATCAACCTCATTCACACAGGAGAGCTGATTTTTATCCCTGATGAATCTGAGACTTACGGAACTGACAATATTACTTCTGGAAATAATACAGAATCCGAAAAAAGCGAAGACAATGGAGATTTTATCTCTGCAGCATCTACAAAAGTAACATTAAAAATGAATACTGTAAACAAATATTACCCTCCGGGAAGCTTATGCGAATATGATTGGGCTGACAACTTTACTAGAAAATTTGAAGTAACATACAAGAATTCTGAAGGTGATACGGTCACAAGAAATGCATACTGTTTACAGGGAGCAGAAGGATGGCCAAAAGATGGCGTATATTCAGGAAGCCAGGTAGAAGAACTTTCGTCCGGCACCCAAAACAAAATGCTGGCGAAAGCAATATTCTATTTATATGGAGGCCCGGCATGGGGGAACACTGTTGAATATACAGACGGCTCAGGAAAAGTAAACATTAAGAATATCCTGACAAATGCAGGATGCTCGACTCCACAAGAATATTTTGCAATGAGTCATTACATCGGAAGCTACATTTATAATGGAGCTGGAGGTAAATGGAATTATAACGGAAAATATAGCCCTGTATTAAGCAGCAAAGGCGTAAGCATTGTACAGAAAATATATAACGAGTTAAAAAAGATGGATTTTCCGCGTGCAGAATTTTCTTCATATAAGCTAAAGGGAGATTCTAAATTTAAAACTCCGACAGTAACATATAAATCTATTGATGAAAATACCGCTACAATTACCATTCCTTCAGGTGTTACACTGGTTAATGAAACGACTAAAAAATCATCTACCGGAAAGGCGACTATCGCTGGTGGAGACAAGTTCCATTTGGAAGGTGATAAAGATAAGGTCGCAGGAAAGACTCAGAATTTAACATTATCTGTAAAAATATCATCAGATTTTAGAGCGTATGTTATTCATACAGTAGAACGAGAAGCCGGACATGGAGCTCAGGATATTGGATATGCCGAATTTGGAAGCAAGAAGCTAAAGATGACTGTAACATGGCCAGAACCTGTGGCTGGAGATAAATGGCGCGTAAGAGTGCAGGCTAAAAAGATTGATGAAAGTGGAAAGGGATTAGCTGGAGCAATTTTTTATATCTATGATAACGAAAAATGTATTGGTGACCGAATAGGAAAATTAACATCTGTAGGCGATGGCACAACTAATATCGAAACAATTGACGAAATTCCACAAACAACAGAATCTTATGATATATGGTGCAAAGAAGTAAAAGCCCCCGAAGGTTATGCTACTATAGATACACCAATAAAACTTACATTCAAATTATCGGATTTTAAAAATCTGAGTGCAGAGGAGCAAAAACAGGGTCAGCTTCAGGTTTTTGGACTGACGAATGGAGGTAAAGGTATTGTTAACAAAAAAGGTTGGAAGGTAAGAGTTAAATTACATAAGACTGACGGAAAAGGAAAAAATCTTGCCGGTGCGATTTTTGGTATCTATACAGATGCAGGATGTACAAAACCGATTGGAGAAAAACTTGAATCTGGAGAGTCAGGAGAAACAAACACAGTCGAAATAAGTATAGACAATGACAAAGAATCTATAACTCTATATTGTAAAGAAGAGTATGCACCTCCTGGATTTAAAATGAGTGATGAGATATTAAGTATCACATTTAATAAAAAAGATGCAACAGAAGAAGGCGAGCTAAAATCTTTTGGAGATGTAGTAAACGTAACAAGTACTCCAACACCTAAAATTACACCACCAGAAACAACCCCGCCAAGCGGAGGTTTGTATGTCAAAAAAACATCCAAAGCTCCTGAGGAGATTATGAATCTGAAAAGTTATACTTTAGCAAATGCAGAATTCAAAGTAACATCAAGCAGGGCTGGAGACATGGGAATACTAACAACAGATGAGTCTGGATACTCAAATGTATTATCTCTTCCAGATAATAGCATCCCTCGACATTCAGATGCGGTATATGATATGAAAGGAAATCTGATACAAGAGGCAAAAGACTGGAAAGACCCTGTAAATACAATCTATTATATAAAAGAGATAAAAACGCCAAATTATCACAAAGATAATTATGAAATAAAATCTCAATCTGTCACAATGCCAGACGACGATGGAAGAACTTTTGAAATTCCTTTTGTAAATGAACCCATCTTCTGCGACGGAAAGCTTGATATTGAAAAGCTTGATGTTAAGGGAAAACCGGTCGTAGGCGCAGTATTTAAAATACAGTATTTTGACTCTGACGGACCAGACGAAAATGACCTTATAAAGACATGGTACTTAAAATCCGATGAACGTGGCCATGTATTAATGGACAATAATCATCTTGATACAAACAATCAAAGTGATGACTTCTTTAAGTATGATGGAAATATAGTAATCCCAATTGGAGGATATCTCCAGATAACAGAGGTTGACGCTCCGGCAGAATATGTAGTAGAAACAGAGCCTGTAGGTATTGCAACAACAAAAGATGCAGACTTTAAGCTTACATACGATAATGCAAAAGCATGGTATGAAGAACTTGAACGGTGCCGGATAAATCTGAAAAAATATGAGGCAGACGGAAAAACTCCAATAGCCGGAGTAGAATTTGAGATAAAGTTTATAAAGCAGGCGATAATCCCTACATCAAAAATACATCCAAATTTCAAGAGGCTGTTGAAAGAAGGGGAATCTACAATACGGCATACTGATGAAAACGGTGATGTTTTCTTCGACAACCTTGACCAGGGAACATATCAAATTACAGAAATAAAAACCCTTGATGGAAATTCATTACTAAAGGAACCTATCATTGTAACGGTACCTATGACAATGACAGAACAGGAAGCAAATGCATATGGAAATGTAGACTTTACATCTGCAAAAGAAGACGTTAATTATTCAGGAAAATGGTATTTTTACGAATGTCTTTTTGAAATCACAAATAATGCGACGTTTAAAATGCCGATGACTGGCGATAGCGGCACATGGAAGTATGGATTTATTGGACTTGGAATTGTTATGGCGATAGGTGCTGGATTTGTGATTTGTAATACAAAAAGCAAGAGAGTAAGAAAGCAAAAACATAAGAAGTAAAATAAAGAGAGCAGATTGGATTCTGCTCTCTTTATTTTACTTACGCTTTTTATTACCTATTTCCAAGTAGCATGTAATCTTTCGGCACTAACAATTCTAATTGAAGTATCCCTTATTCCATAATCATCAACCCATCCGTTAAACGTAAACCCTTCTTTAACAGGAACAGGTAAACTTGATGGAAGCTTAATTTTAGTCCCATGATAAAAATACATATCATAAACACTAACATTATTTAGTGTAGGAAAGTATCCGCCATTGGCATCAATTGTCAGCTTTTCCTTCTGCCCGTAGGCGGTAAATTCCTGTACGCAATAATATACATCATTTGAATAATATACTCCAACGCCAAGATGCGTTGAGTATGTATTCAGTAATGAAACACGATGCCCAGGGCTGTTCATCCAGCCTTCAATTACATCTTCAGGACATGTATATCCTGCAGCAATATTTTCGCTTCCATTGTAGTCCGGTATTCCATACTCGCTAAGGATTGATGTGCTATCAGTTCCATCAGGTCTTGTGTGTGAAAATTTAACAGATATTTCTTTTGCGCGCTGCATAGCGGCTTTGTGTAAATCTTCATTATACTGAACCTGTGGTTCACCGTATTTGATTCTCTCAAGATTAGTCAGCCTGAAAACTTCAGCTGCAAACTGTTCTTCCGTATATTCGGGCTCGTCTGGAACCGGAGTAGGAGTAGGTTTTGAAACAGAACCCCCGTTTTCTTTTGGTACTTTAATGCTTAATCCCGTAGAATTATACTTTCCGTATGTTCTTGTCGGGCTGTGATATGCTCTGACCGTATAGCAATTAACACTGCCTTCAATCGGGCTTGAGTCTGCAAACATTAACCTTGATGATGGAACTGTCACGAGATACTCCCAGCTATTGTTTCCTGTTTTTCTGTAAATGATATAATCCGTACATCCAGAAGCCTTTTTCCATGAAATAATAGGCTGTGTCTTATCTGAATTTAAGGTAATTTCGCTCAGGATAACTTTCTGAGGTAACGCTTTGGCAGTCAATCCTTTTGTATTATAGTTTCCGGACTTTTTAGTCTTCTTGTTATACGCTTTAACTGTATACTGATATTTTTGCCCTACCACAATCGGATACTTCTTGGAAGAAGTGTGAGTATAACTGGATTTTTTATTGTCCAGTGTTTTTACCTTAATCCATTTACCGCTTCCGGCTTTTTTGTAGTATACAATATAATTCGTAGCCCCGGAAGTCTTTTTCCATTTGATGTTGATTTTGTTATAATCAACTACTTTAACACTTGACAGCTTAACCGTTCCCGGCTTGGATGCCGCCTGCGTTCGCATCTGTAAAGCCTGCGGAATACAGATGAGCGCTGCAATCATGAACGCAAACAGCGCATATAAATATTTACGTTTCTTATACATATATTTACCCTCCTTAAGTTTTATTTCTTATGTATTTATTATACTATATTTATATATAGCATTCAAATGTATAAGCTATAAATAATATGCTGAATTTTCACGAAAACAATCCGTAAAAAAATACGCAATTCACGTTTTCGTAATTTTTCTGCATATTGGAATACGTAAGATAATAAACAAGAAAGGAGCAAAAAATGCCAAGCCAAAAAATTTGCGAAACCGTGTTCAGATTGGTGATGTGCCACCTGGTCGGGGATTATGTCCTCCAGATTGATTTTGTCGCGAAGACGAAAGGAGAAAATTGGTACCACTTGTTGGTGCATTGCCTGCTGTATTGTCTGCCGTTCTATCTGGCGTTCGGGTTTAACTGGCAGCTTTTCGTGCTGTTTAGCACCCATATCGTAGTGGATGCGGCGAAAGAGAGGTATAAGAAAATTGGATATGTCGCTGACCAGGTGATACATTATGTGGTGTTACTGGTATATTTTGTGTAAGGAAGAGCCGAAGGCTCTTCTTTTTTACTTTCGGATTGCGAAAAAAAATAAGTGTAAAAAAATCCGCAAAAATAATCTGACCCGGGAAAAGTTCGGCATATTGATTATGTGCAAAGAAAATAAGTGCGCCGGAGGCGCGAAAGAAAAGGAGAAAAAATAATGGAAAAAACAAAGATGCTGAAGATGATTGCGGATTATGATGACAACCCGGTTGATGTAACTGCTGAGGTTAATTTTATCTGGAATATTGCAAATAAGCTGAGGGGGACTTATCAGTCTGATAAATATAAAGATGTTATCATTCCGATGACTATTATCAGAAGATTTGAGTGTGCGCTGGTTAAGACCAAAGACAGAACGCAGGAGATTGCAAAGATTTTTGGTGAGAGCTGCCCAGATGAGGTGCTGTTTAAAGAGACCGGCGTTGGATATTTTAATCTGAGCGATTTTACTTTAAAAACACTGCTGGATGAGCCGGATAACCTGGCTGAAAATTTCCGGTCATATATTGATAAGTTTTCCGGGAATGTAAAAGAGATTCTGCAGAGCCTTGAGTTTGATAAACAGATTGCAAAGATGGCAAAAAGCGATAGATTATTTACGGTAATCAAAGCTTTTTCAGAAATTGACCTAAATCCGGAAAAGGTGGATTCCATTAAGATGGGGTATATCTTCGAAGACCTGATTCGCCGGTTCTCTGAGACTGCTGAAGCGGGTGACCACTACACCGGCAGAGATATTGTAAAACTGCTTGTAAGCCTGATTTGTGCAGAAGGATGCGAAGACTTAATGCAGCCGGGGCGTGTGGTGAAAGTCTTAGACCAGGCCTGCGGTACTGGCGGTATGCTGTCAACAAGTCATAATTTTATCCTGCATATGAACCCTGAAGCTGATGTGTATCTGTACGGTCAGGAAATCAACCCGGAATCTTATGCTATCTGCAAAGCCGAAATGCTTATCCGCGGTCAGGATGCTGACAATATCCAGCTTGGGGACTCCCTTAAGGCTGACAGATTTGAGGAAGAAAAAACTGTCCGGTTCGTGATTGAGAATCCGCCGTTCGGGGCTGCCTGGGGCGGTAAGGACGCACCGGAGGGAACAGAAGAAGCAGTAATCAGACAGTATGAAAGTGGTGAACATTATGAAGGCGGTCTGCCGGGTAAAGGTGACATGCAGCTGTTATTCATTCAGCGTGCGCTTGATAAAATCAACCCGAAAGATGGACGTGCGGCAATCATTACTAACGGCTCCCCGTTGTTTACAGGTGGCACTACTTCCGGAGAGTCTCAGATTAGAAGATGGCTGCTTGAACATGATTACATTGAGGCGATTGTAGCGTTGAGTCCGGATTCATTCTACAACACCGGCATCGGTACATATGTGAATATCCTGACCAAAAACAAAAGCGAAAAAAGAAAAGGAAAGATTCAGCTGATTGATGCGTCTAGCATCTGCCATCCGTTGAGAAAGCCGCTCGGGATGAAGAAAAACGAAATCACACGCGAAGACCGCGAGAAAATCCTGGAGCTGTATGTCAATTTTGAGGAAAATGAGCACTGCAAGATTTTTGACAATACTGAGTTCATTTATCGTGAGTATACTATCATGCAGCCGATGAAACGAAATTATATGATTACGGAAGACCGCATTGAGGCGGCGAAAGCTGCAGGATGCTTTACTTCCCTGTATGACGAAAGCAAAGTGGCAGAGCTGAATGAGAAGCTTGAGAACGGCGAGAAATTAACAAAAAAAGAAGAAAAAGTATTAGACAAATACGAAGCCGGGAAAATGGTCTATGATGACCTGATGAAAAATCTTACTGGGGCAGTGTCTGATACTGTATGGAACTGCAGGGACGGGTTTATGCCGGTACTGAAAAACCTGCTGCCGAAGGTGAACGGAAAAGCGTGTCTTGACGCCAAAGGGCTCCTTAAGCTGGCCGGCGGGCTGTCCAAGAGGGACGAAAATGCATTAGTTCAGACAGATAAAAAAGGAAACATTGAATATGACCTGGAGACAAAAGATACGGAGATTGTGAAGGGCACTGACACGATTGAAGAGTATATGGCGCGGGAGGTGCTGCCGCATATTCCGGATGCGGTTTGGTTCTTTGAGGAAGATGCGAAAAAGGGCACTGTAAAGACCGGGGCGGAGATTCCGTTTACACGTTACTTCTTCAAGTACCAGAGGCCGGAGACGATTGAAGCGCTGCAGGCGAAGATTATGGAAAGCCAGAATGATGTGAACAAAGGGCTTGAAGAGTTGTTTGAGTAAGAAAGAAGCGGAGAGAGAGAAGCGGGGCTCCTCGCCAGGTCTCCGCTCCGCTCCGGTCGTCGCAAAGCCGACGTCCCTCGGACGTCGTGCGACCCCACCAGGCTTGCAGCCTGAACTGCGGGCGAAACTTTGTTTCGCTGTGTTGTTGTTTGCCGCCGAAGGCGGCAGGAAGTCAGAAAAGAGGCTAGGCGATGAGTAAGAGAAAAAAGAAAAAGCAAAATAAGCAGCAGACAGTTTCAATGTCTGGCCAAAACGGACAGCAGAGAATTCCAACAAAAGAAGAGCTGATTAACGAGCAAATCATAAATCTTGTTTGCGAAGTTTGTATATTTAATAACGAGCATTGCTATTGCGGGATGTATGTGGAAAATCCGGATGAAGTGAAAGAAATGTTTACTATTTTAAAAAATCTCCAGCCTGGAAAATTTACCACATTGACAGTAATGGCTGCTTATGAAATTTGGGGTAGGGTATTTTCTCAACTTGGGGGATTGTCAGCAGATAAAGATGACCCGAATTTTCCGGTAATTCAGGAAATTAAACGCCTTTCGTCAATATATGGGACAGGATATATTTTGCCGGCACATGATGCCCTTGACCATATGATATATCCGGAATTTCCGAGGAAGTATTTTTATTAAAAAAGAGAAAAAGAAAAAAAAGAAAATTCAGGGTGCTGCCATGAAACTCGCTAGGAGCAAGCTGTCTTCGCTTCGGTCGGTTCAAAACCAGCATCCACTGAATGCTGTGAACCGTCGCATAACGTCCATTGGACGTTATGCGACCTAGACCGGCTTACAGAACTTCGTTCTGCTTTACCGCCAAAGGCGAAAAACGAAAAAAATACAATATAAGGAGAATAGTATTATGTCAAAAAATGGAAAAGGATGTTCAGGAAATACACATACACAGTCACAGATGAATCATCATGCAAATCAGTGCAATCCAAACAATTCTGCCCACACTGCAGCTATGAATAATCATGCCAATCAGTGTAACCCAAACCACAATGTATCTAAACGCTAAAAACGTCAATTTTTTAAAAAAAGTGTTATTTTTTGGAAATTATTTTGCATATTGGAAGTAGATGATTTGGACGTAGAGCGCGCCAATAAAAAAAACTGAAAGCTCACTGGGAAGATTTGCTCGTAGCTGCGCGAGCAAGGTAATCTAAAAAAGGCACACTGAGAAGATTTGTTCGTAGGACGCGAATAAGTAAGGAAGAAAAGAAAGTCCACTGAGAAGAATTGGGAAAAGGTATCGCAAGTTTTGCGATACCTCGTTCTTTTGATTTTGAAATAAAGACATAGAGATATAGAAGTATGGAGAAAAAAAAGGAGATTTTTAATTGTATAAATTTATAATATTAAATGCAATGCTAAGAATTATGGTACTTATCTTTAATCAATTATCCAATGTGGCCAATTTAATAGCGATTATTACTTTTGTGGCATATATAATTGGAAGATTTTGGAAAATATATAACTCAAAAATATTCATGGATGAAAAATTTGTTTTTGAAAACTATCAAAATATTGAGGATGAAGATATTAGAAATGCAGATGTGTTTATGGATTTTGGTGGACAAGATATTTTCTCTATTTCTTCTCCGAATGGTATACGTGCAATTAAAGCATATAAAGTTAAAATAGAAGATTTTGAAACAGATAAATTGTCCCCACATAAAATCTTTTTGGGGCAAAGAAATAATATTAACAAAAATCAAAAATGTTATATTAGAACATTTATTCCATGTGGGATGCCAAGTCACTATTTGTGGATTGAAATTGAAAGAGAAGATTATATGATTTTTTCTTTCACAGTCTCTCGTAGTTTCAAAGAGATATATCCTGCGGACTCTGACGACAAAGTAATTAAAGGTCATTGTGAATATAAGATGCCATTTAAAAGTTGGATTTATCATTTATGTTCATGAATTATCTACGAACGAGGAAACAACGACCAGACTTGTCGTTACAAAAGATTATAGAAGGAATATTATAATTATCCCGCTAATTGTCCAGTGATTTTAAAATGATTGGATAGGTGTATAAGAAAAGAAAACCTATTATGTGTTTGATATTACCATAAGGTTTTGATAAGATTTTGATAATGCTTAGCTGCAGACATTACAGATTTTGTAATGTCTGTTTTTTTGCAAAAAAAAAGAAAAGGAAGCATAAGAAAAACCGCAAAAAAATTTGCATTCCTTGTTTTTTCGGCATATTGATTACAGCTAAAAATAAAGAAACAAAAAAAGGAGATAAAAATATGTCGAAAAAAAATCAGAATTACACAAATCGGAAACAGAACAGATTTCAGCCGGAGCGGATGCGGGGAAATGTTTTTGTAAACAACAGCGGAAAGCAGTGGCTACCGAGAGAGAATGGGAGAGAGGCGAAGGTTGAGAGGCTACTGAGAGTGGTAAAAGAGAAGAAAAAAGAGATTGCCGGCAATATGGCTGGGTATAAAGATTCGGGGATTGAATGGATTGGGGAGATTCCGAAAGGGTGGAATGTAAGCAAAATCGGATATCATTTAAAATGGTTTAGTAAAAAAAATGAGCCTGATAAAGAAGTTCTTTCTGTGTATCGTGAACTCGGTGTTGTAAAGAAAAACGAAAGAGATGATAACCACAATAGAACGCCGTTAGACCTAACACAATACAAATATGTAAGACCAGGAGACCTGGTAATAAATAAAATGAAAGCCTGGCAAGGTTCAGTGGGAGTGTCAGATTTTGAAGGAATTGTAAGCCCTGCTTATTTTGTCTATGAGTTTACTTCAAAAATGATTAACAAAAAATATTTGCATCATCTTCTGCGTGGGTGTTATAAAGATGAAATGATGAGACTTTCTGATGGAATAAGAGTTGGACAATGGGATTTGTCGTCATATAAATTTGAAAGAATGCCTATTATCCTTCCTCCACTCCACGAGCAGCAGCGAATCGCCGATTTCCTGGATACCAAATGCAGCATTCTTGACCGCACGATTGATGCCGTCAGCCGGCAGATTGAGGATTTGGAAAAATATAAAAAGGCATTAATAACAAAAACAGTGACAAAAGGAATTTGTAAAAAAGGCGAGCCCGAGAGAGCGATGAAAGATTCCGGGGTTGAGTGGATTGGAGAAGTGCCGGAGGAGTGGAGCGTGAAAAGGCTGAAATATGTACTGAATTCTATTAGAAACGGAGCTTCTGCAGCCTCATATGAATATGAGCCTGATTCATTTAGATATGTAAGAATTACAGACATTGACGATAATGGAAATTTAAAACAAACAGGTAAACAGTATTTACCGAAAGAAATGGCTAAAAATTTCATCCTTAATAAAAAAGCTGTATTAATTGCTAACACTGGAAGCCTTGGAAAAGCAATGTTATTTGACCCTGATAAAGAAGATGAAGTTTGTGCTCTTAATGGTCACTTAATAGAGGCAATTGCAAATCCAAATATAATCAGTAACGAATACTTGTATTTCTTTATTAAAAGTTACAATTACATCAATTGGGTTAATCGCAGTTATGTACAGACAACTATGCAAATGCTTAGTGCCGGCAGACACAAAAACCTTCCAGTAACAGTTCCACCGCTTGCCGAGCAGCAGCAGATTGCCGATTACCTTGACAAAAAATGTAAAAATATAGACAACAGAGCACAGAAAAGAAGACAGCAGCTGGAATGGCTGAAGGAGTATAAAAAGAGTTTGATTTTTGATTATGTGACAGGAAAGAAGAGGGTGAAAAAATAATGAAAAAAGAATTAAGAAAAAATTTCGGTGTTGTAGTTAAGCTGCTTGATAGGATGCAGCGGAGTGTGCTGTCTAAGAATGGTTCGTATTTCAGTTCAAATCAGATTAACTTTGTAAGAAATATTGATATAGCCTGCGGGAAGCTTGGAGAGGCTGTTGATGCGATTTTTGAGGACTGTAAGGACGTGATGCAAAGCAAAGAAGATATCGTAATGACAATGATGGAGCAGGATTACGATGATTTGTATCGTGCGTTCGGGAATGATAGAGAAAGTAAACCGCGTGGGCTGTGTTTTGAGTTTGATTGTGGGAAGAAAGAAGAACGTAAGATTTACAATATCGTTGTAAGATTTGATGAGATGTCGGATTCAATTTTCGTGTATTTGAGACGGTGGTATATGAAGAATGATACATGTAGCTATTTTAACTATGATTGTCGCTATTATGATAGACAAAGATACTTCAAAAACTGGATATACAGCTGGGGGGAGAAAAGATGGGTTGACCTTAAATGTAATGGATATACTTACAACTCGGAGAAACCGGTGTTGGAGGAGCCGGTGTTTAAGAAGATGCCGTTAAAGTAAGAAAAGAATAGATAAAAAGAAAAATGAGAGGAGAAAAAAAAAGAGAAAAAAGAAAAGTGGGAGAGGAGGGTATTGGCAGCCGGCAGGTGAAACCTGCCGGCTGTTGCTGTGTATTGGATGAATGAAAGTTATGAGGATGCCGATATGGAAAGATGGGCGGCGGGGTGTACTGGCCGGCTGACGCCGGAAGAAATGTAATGGCGGCTGAAGAATTGCTGCCCGTCGGCTGAAATTACTGGCTCCTGCCAGCTGCTCTGGCTCCTACCTGCCGGCAGGTTCTTTTTGTTTCTGATGCGGTTCTGCATATTGTATACGATAAAAACAAAGCACCAAGAAAGGAAAGAAAAATAATGAAAAGTGAAACAATAAAAAAACATAAAACAAAAGAAATCGTTTATCTCGAAGACGACGGAAGAACGGTTCCAGTGCTGAAAGAATGCCTTGACCTTGTCCATGATGTCAGAAGAATTATCAAAAAAAATTTGGATGTATTTGCTAACACACATGCCAGAGGATTCATTGAACCTATGTCGCATTCAATGCTCTACGGCTGCCGTGCTCAGGATGTTATGTTAACATTTGATGACAGAAAAGTTGGCGTGCATTTTTTGTATGACACCGTATCCGCCCGCAAGGCCGGAAAGGTTCCGGGCGCAGAGGGATACAATGAACTTGCCCCAGATAGTATGATAGTATACGTTTTCGACGAGCGTGGCATCAATATCGTTGAAACATATCTGTACAGCTGGATTACGAAACAGTGGACTGACGCCAGTGATTTCGCAAGTACAACGCATCTGTTTCCGCTTATCTAACCGCTGCTTTTGCAGCGGTTTTTTTTGTTGTCATTCAGAAATCCGCAAAAAAATCGCTTTATTTTCTCTTTTTTGCATATTACATGCATAGAACAACGTGAAGATATGCGAGCCTTCGGCCCGCCTGAAATATAGAAAGGAATGCATAAAAATGAGAGGAAATAAAGAACACGATTTTCAGCAGCATATAATTGAAAAGCTGATGGCTGCTGGTTATGAATACAGAAAAAATACATATGACAAAACATTTGCGGTTGATAGAGACTGTCTGAAGAGATTTTTGGAGAGTACACAAAAAGACGAGTTAAAAAAACTTCAAAAAAGACACCCGGATGTTATGGGGACTGTCATCAGGGCGGCAAATGATGAAATGCTGAAACGTGGCAAGAATTATGTACTGAAGCATGGAGTCTGCATTGATGGGATAAGTATCAAATTGATGTATGCAAAGCCCGCTTCAAATATGAATGAAAAGATGGTTGAAAATTACAAGAGCAATATTTTTTCAGTTATGGAAGAAGTGTGGGTTTCTCAGACTGAGCGTGTGGATTTGGTGCTGTTTTTGAATGGCATTGCGATTGTGACAATGGAGCTTAAATATACTCCATCAGGCCAGAATTACAGATTCGCAATTAATCAGTATAAGAATGCCAGGAACAAAAACACAAAAATATTTGACGTGATGACCGGCGCTGTCGTTAATTTTGCGATGGATGAAAACGAAGCTTATATGTCAACATATATCAACGGTAAAGACACTATCTTCCTGCCGTTCAACCAGGGAACCGGAACAGGTATTGATGCGGAAGCTGGAAACCCTGCCTGCAAAAACGAATTCCCGGTACATTATATGTATGATTATATCATGCTGCCGGATACGGTGCTGAATCTGATTGCAAATTATATATATGTCGATAATAATAGCTTGCTGATTTTCCCGCGCTTTCATCAGATTGACTGTGTGGAAAAACTGATTGAAGCAGTTAAGAAGAACAGAACCAAAAAGGACTATCTTATCCAGCACTCTGCCGGCTCTGGAAAGACAAATGAGATTTCCTGGCTGGCATACCGCCTGGCGTCACTCCACGTATACGACGGGGCAAGGGCAGTTGCTGTTTTTGATAAAGTCATTATCATTACAGACAGAAGAACTGTAGACCGCCAGCTGCAGCAGGCAATTATGGGGCGTGAGCACTGCGAAGGATTTGTGAAAGCGTTGGGGCGCGGCTGTACATCGGCTGACCTTAAAGAAGCACTGGCAAGCAATGCAAAAATCATCATCACGACTATCCAGAAATTCCCGTATATCGCTGATGAAATCGGATATATGAAAAGCAAAAGCTTCGGCGTCATTATTGATGAAGCACATTCTTCAACATCTGGCGAAGACCTGAAAGCGGTAAAGAAAGCGCTTAATCTCGGTGTTGACGTGGAAGATATGGAAGATGCCGTAACTGAAAATATGAGACAGACCGGCAGGCAGGCGAATGTGGCGATGTTTGCATTTACCGCAACACCAAAACCGAAAACTCTTGAAACCTTCGGAGTACAGACACCGGATGGCAAGTTTGCAGCATTCCATACATATTCAATGAAGCAGGCATGCAGCGAGGGATATATCCTGGATGTATTCCAGGCATACATTGAGTATCAGACATATTACCGTGTAAGAAAGGTTGTCAATTCAGACCCGGTATGTAATAAAAGAGATACGAAAAGAGACATCACAAAAATGGTAAGTCTTAACGATACTAACATTGACCAGCGGCTGAACATCATTATTGACAATTTCATGCCTCGTGTAAAATGCCAGCTTGACGGTCACGGTAAAGCGATGATTTTGTGTGCATCAAGAGAAGAAGCGGTAAAAATAAAGAAAAAATTAGATAAAAAATTGAAAAAACGCGGGATTGATGTGAAAGCACTGGTTGCCTTTTCCGGCTCTGTGGTTATTGATGGCGAAGAATATACGGAAGCAAAGATGAATGGCTTTCCAGAAAGCAAGACGGCAGCAATGTTTGATACTGACGAATACGGCATCTTGGTTGTGGCAGACAAATATCAGACAGGATTTGACCAGCCGAAACTCTGTGGCATGTACATTATGAAGTCATTAAGCGGCGTAAATGCTGTGCAGACATTATCACGTCTGAACAGACCATGCCGCCCGTATGTTAAAAAACCGGTCATTATTGATTTCAAAAACACATGCAGTGATATGATTGATGCATTCGCGCCATTCTACACAACCACAACCCTGGCAGAGCCTGCAAGCCTGGATGATTTATTGAAAATCAACAGCGAGCTGACGGCATCCGGCGTGCTGATTGCCGAAGAAGTAGACAAAGCGAGCAGGATGATTCTGAAAAATGAAAAAACATCAAGTGACAGAGTATATATCTCAGGTGCGTTCACTGGATTAACAAAACGTATTGAGGCGGCCGGTAGCAGTGCTGGCATTATCAGAAACAGAATAAAAAAATTCTTAAAAATATACGTCGGGGTCTCTATGAACACGGAGATGAAAGATGTTGAGCTGCATAAACGATATATCTTCCTGAATGCATACAAATCTGTGATGGGAGCTGAAGAACGTGAATTTAACGACAATCACGCTGACGAGATGCTGGTAATTGATGATGTGAACCAGGTTGGAGGAAAGGAGACAACCCGGGAAATCCTGGCAAATGGTGATGATGTAAACGGAACGGGAAGCGGCACCGGCGGCGAGACTGTAGAGCAGGATGACTTTTTGTCAAATATTATTGAAGAATTGAATAATAAAATCGGGCTGAAGCTGGACAGTAAAGCGCTTATTCCATACATCAAAAATATCAAGGAGCAGCTGATGGCTGATGAACAGCTGAAAAATGCGGCAAGACAGAATGAAGAGTGCGATTTTGCGACTGTATATTATAACAAAATAGAGCTTATTTTCGTGGAGGAGTTAAAAAACCTTTATGGAATTGGTGATAGTTCGGAAGTTGAGGGATTGAGTAAAAGAGAAAAAGAAGACAGGATAGAGTTTGCCAGGGCGATGATGGATATAGAAATGAGAAGACGTATTTTCGGGATGTATTTGGATGAAGTGCATCAGAGGATGAGAGGGGAGTAATAGGAGAAAAAGAAAAAAGAAGAGAGAAAATAGGAGATAAGAAGAAAAAAAAGAGAGAAAAAGAAAAAAATAGGAGCAAAAGCCCCAGCCCGGAATTTCAGGCTGGGGCTTTTGCTTTCTCATGTTTTTTGTAATTGCTTCAAGGTTTTCGCTGTTTAAATTTTTGCATACCTCGTCACAAAAAAAAATAAAAAAATTCCCAAAAAATAATATTTCTTAATCATTTTCCAGCATATTGATATAGAACACAAAAAAGGAGGAAAAAATGTTTAACATATTATATGAACCATGGATGGGTGTGGTTGACATGGACGGAAACGAAACACTAGTTGGATTACGTGATTATCTAGTCAATGCTCATCTGTATAAATGCAGTGCAGAAAACAAACAATTTGCGGTGCTAAGGCGACTCCAGCAGCGGCTGGCTGAAACATTTGTGATGGATATTTTTGGAATCAACATTGATACTGAAGCAGCTCTGATAAATGCTGGACATTTTGATGCAGACGAGATTGATGCGTATATCAGGAATTGTGAGAATTCAGGTGTTTCATTTGACTTATTTGATGAAAATAGACCATTCATGCAGACAGACAAAATAACATATGAAAAAGTATTTAAAAATAAAGCCTCAGGGCCTGTAGCTGCAATCAATCCACGAATGGGAAGTGGAAACAATAAAGTATTTTTCAATAATGTGAATGTGAATGATTACCTAAATAATACGGAAGCTGAGGACTGCAGGCATTCATATTATGACAGTGTGTATAACAAAAAATATACAGTAGAAGATGCAGTGGCAATATCGTTTGCTGAATACATGAATATGCTGCTAATCGCTCATTGCATAGCAGGACAGGGAGGCGCCGGATATCGCTCTGGGTTAATGTGTGTTGGAGTACCGCCGATTTTATATCATATTGATTCAGATAGAAATCAGACACTGTTTCACAGTATTCTAATGAATATCGCATTTGATAATACACATAGTGATAAAAATGATTCCCCGCTATGGAGATGGAATACATATGAGAGAGGTAAAGATGATTTAAATTCTAATGAAGTCAATACTGTGAATATTTCAAAAATGGAGGGGATGTTTTTTCCTGTAATGTATCTGTATCCGGATTTAAGCTCTATTGATGAGGAAAACAAAACGATTTCAAAAGTTTACAAAATCAATATTGACCTCGGGGCAGCGGATTTAATTGCCGCAGCAAGAGAACGGTGGATTGAAGAAACAGAACCGTCAGTCAGTGTAAAAGAAATTAAAACGTCCTCCTCACGAACATTCAAAACGGGCACTCGCTTTGCGGAGTCCAATCGGTCATGGCTGGATATTAAAACATATGCAGATGTGTATGATGGCGGCGCACCAAAATGTTTAGCTGGTTTTAAATTGACAAGTGGATATAACGGTTTTGATATGGAAGATGCGTTTGGCAATCCCGTAATGACTGCGTATTATCTGGCTATGGAACAAGCTAAGTATCTTGTGCAGGGAGAATACCAGTGTTATTTGCCATTATGCATTTTGCATAACCATGACAAAAAAATTATTTCCGAAAAATTTATCACGGTGGCAGAAAATATAGCATATCAGTTAGCGAGAGATATAAAAACCGTAGATAAAGCATTGAATTCGTCAGACCCAGCTAACGACAACAATAAACACGAAATTCAAACAGTTGAACGTGTATTAGGAAATCGTTTTATGCGATATTGTGAGGGGCTATTCAAAAAAGAATTTATTCCTGAAATCGCTAGAATTGACGAGGATGATGATTTTTACACTAAAATTTTAACAGAAAAATTAAATGAATATATTACTAAAATGGCCGGCTATTCATGGCAGTTGATTTATCAGATTCCGGTACCATATGGAAAATCAATTGACGCACAAAAAATATACGAAAAAATTAGAACAGAAAGGAAGAAGAGAAGTGAACAACACAGTAGCAAATCAAATTGATGTAGCATCAATTTTTGAAAAAGTAAAGACGTTGAGTGACGACGATAAAATGTTATTAAGGAGAGCCTGGAAGATTCCGTTTAACCGGCTGCGGATGCCGCAAAAGGCGTTACTGTTCAGCATCATCGGAAATGACAACGTCGCGATTTATAAAATGGATTTTTTATCAGATATGATGGCAATATACATTAAACAGGGCTGCGAATCCGGGAAACCGTTTGAATGCGTGTTAAAGACAATGTATGATGCCGGAAATGCGGCAGCAAAGCAGAAAATCGGCTATATGATTGATGAACGTGATAAACGAATTTTCATCAATTATGTAACACGTTATGTTGAGTTATGCAGCAAAGAAAACAATATTGATATCATAAAATTAACATCTGACGTTTTAAACTGGTCATATAAAACAAAAGATGAATGGACAAAAACAATTGCAGGAATTTCTAAAGAAGAAAAAATGGAGGAAAAGACAAATGAATAAAAAACTGGTGATTGAGGTACATGTAGGTAAACGATACGGCATTTCCCGTCTGAACTGTGACGGTGCAGGACAGGTGAAGGACGTCCTGATTGACAATTCAAGATACAACAGGATTTCATCTCAGTCAAAAAAGAGAGTATGGCGTGAACATCTGGAGGAATGTCTCGGAGAGATGGAACATGTATACAGAACCCGTGCAATCAAGGACATCCTGATGAAAAAATTCGCTGCCATGGATGCTCAGCTGTATCAGGATAATGCTGAGGAGATGGCAGAATATATCGTAAAAAATATTCTCAAATGTGACCTGAAAAATAAAGCAGTTGATGTAACCAGCCAGATTCTCGTTTTTACAGAATATGACATTAAAGACATTATGGATGTTTTTTGTGAGATTATTGTAGGCCAGGAAGAATGGGACAAACTGAAAAAAGAAGCTGAAAAAGGAAAAAAGAAAAAAGAAGATGGCTCTGGATATGCAGCGCAGATTATCAGCGCGGTTAAGAAGAAACTGCCTCTGCGGTCATATGGTGTTGACTGCTCTATGTTCGGACGTATGACAACATCTGACGTTATGGAATCTGTGGAGAGTGCAGTGTCAGTAAATCATAGTTATTCATTTGGACAGGCTACTATGGATAATGATTATTTTACTGTTGTGGACAATTATCTCTCTGATATGAAAAATGAGCTGGAAAGCGGTCAGAGCGGTTCCGCATATCTGGACAGTAAGGATTTTGCAACTCATGTTTACTATGAATACGCCAGCATTGACGTTCGGCAGCTGTATGAAAATATGACCAAAGGCATTGATATGACAGATGAAAGTAACAGGGCGCGAGTCAAAGAGATGATGGTGAAAGCCATCTGCTGCGTTGTTCGCGATATTGCATGCTCTGCTCCATCTGGTGGACAGAACGCATTTGCATCATATCCTGACCCGGTCGGAGTTTATATCACAATCAGGGACTGCGGAACAAACAGAACTGCAGATACATGCTGCATTGAGGAGATGAACAGATACGGCGGAGCCGAAGATGAAAAATTTATTGCCGCAATGCATGAGTTTGTGTCAAATGATTTCTCAGGACGTCAGCAGTACATAAAAAAATTATATGCCGGAAAAGACGCTGATAAAATCACTGGCGCGGAGCACGTAAATTTTAGTGATGCATTGAATATGATTGGAGAGATTGTGAATGAGCGATTCTAAGGCATTGAAATTAATATGCTCTGGAATGCTGCAGTCGTGGAGGAATACAGGCCTCGGTCCAAATTACAGATACACTGAACTGATGCCAACAAAATCAGGGATTGCAGGCATGATTGCCTGCGCCCTGGGATATCCGCGCGGCGATTCCAGAATTGAAAAATTAAAAAACAATTTTGAGTTGTATATTGACAATAAAGCATCTGCGCCAATAAAACCAGGAGCAAATACAACCCCGGATGTTTTATTTGATTTCCAGACTGTATCTGCCCCTGATATGTTGACAGCAGGCGGTGGAATGTTACATTCTCCGTCAATCATCATGCGTGAATATGTTGTGGGGTACAGATATGTATTATATCTGAAAGCGGAAGAGGAACTGTTAAAAAAGATTGAAGCAGCATTAAATGAACCGGTTTGGGATTATTACCTGGGTAGCAAATGTTGCATTCCAGCAGAACCGGTATGTTGCGGCATATGTGAAATGCCAGAAGTGGAGGATAATAGTGTATATCAGCACATTCGAGTTTAAAAAAGTAAGATTATTAAGGAATATGGATTTGGTTCATAAAACGGTAATGTTAATGTTCGACGGAAACCGGGCTGAAGAAAACGTTTTGTATATGATAATGGACTCCAAAAAGAACGGTGCAGAAAACGCGCCAGTACATATGATTGTGCAATCTAACAGCCAGCCAAAAAATATCCCGAGCGATTCATTAAAATTATTAAATAGCAGGGAATGCAGCCATATGATGGATGCTATAAAAAATGGTGATATCATCAGATTTTACGGTGTATTTGAACCGCAAAAAAGAAATAAAAAAATGGTAAAAAATCCAAACTGTATGTGGTTGCTGAGAACACCTGGGGAGCGTGCAGAGTGGCTGCAGAAAAAATTTGAACCTGCCGGGAATCTGATGGCTATCAATGAAGTGACTAAAACTAATATATATGTCTCAAAAGTAAGTGGAGAATCACATCACACGTCATTCTATGGATATGAGTGTATGCTGAATGTGACTGACTCAGAAAAATTGACAGAAATGCTCAAGAATGGAATTGGGCGCTCACGTCCGTATGGCGCCGGGCTGTGTCTGGTATTGGGGGTGCAGCATGTATAATCCAAACAGTAAATCTATTGGTTCCAGAATCACAAATGATATGCTACCAAGAGTAGAGGACCGGTTTTCATTTTTATATATTGAATACGCGAGAATTATTCAAGATGAATTTTCTATTGCTGCCTGTCAGAAAAATAAGAAAACGATTATTCCATTAGCAATGGTGAATGTTTTGCTCTTAGGACCGGGAACCAGTATTTCTCATGCTGCTATGAAAAATATTGCAGATGCAGGATGTACGGCTATCTGGTGTGGACAGGATATAAAATATATCTATTCGACATCAATGGTGTCGTCTGAATATTCAAAAAATTTGATTATTCAGGCAAAATGTTATTCAGACGTTAATAAACATACAGACGTAGTTCGTAGGATGTATCAACTTCGATATCCAGATGTAAATATGGAAAAATTTTCATTGCAGCAGATGCGCGGAACAGAGGGAAAACGTGTTAAAGAAAGATACCGAGAATTAGCAGAACAATACGGGGTTGACTGGGATGGCAGAGACTATGACCAGAACGAATGGGATTCCAGCAATGATGTAAACCGCTTTTTGTCTATTGGAAACAGTCTGCTATATGGAGTTTGTCAGGCTGCAATCATTGCATTCGGAATGTCTCCAGGATTAGGGTTTATCCATAATGGTGAAAGCCGGTCATTTGTATTTGATATTGCAGACTTATATAAGGAAGAGTTGATTTTTCCGGCTGCGTTTCGGTTAGCAGCAGAGCATGGTAATGATGACGATATGCGTGCTGCATGTAGAGAAATGTTCGTGAATGGAAAACTAATGAAAAGAATTGCGAAAAATCTGTCCACATTATTCCAGTTTGATGACATCAATGCAAAAACTCCTGTTAATGTTGGTTTATGGAATCTTGAGGATTACGTAGAACTGGGGATTAATTATGGCAAATAAAAAAAGAAGCTAGAAAAACCAGAAATATTGCACCAACAGTGACAATTTCTGGCATATTAGATATGGAGATAAGAGACCAAAAAGACATTTGTGCAATTTGCACAACGAGGTGTTTGAGACGGCTGAAAGCCGCATAAACACTGAGTGTTCCCTCATTATATGTGAGGGTGTATCGGCTTTTATGGGATGAAGGACTTGACCTTGATAGTTCCCTCATTATATGTGAGGGTGTATCACACTGTTAATGATTGGAAACCGGGATGAACACGTTCCCTCATTATATGTGAGGGTGTATCGTCTGTTTTCGGTTGTTATATCTGCTTTTAGGCGTTCCCTCATTATATGTGAGGGTGTATCGGGTTTTCAAATTTTTCATTGGTTAATTTTAACGTTCCCTCATTATATGTGAGGGTGTATCGAAATCCCGGCTTTTTTGTCCTCGTGTTTACTCCGTTCCCTCATTATATGTGAGGGTGTATCGCCGCGGGTGCTGTCGTTGGGGCGAAGAAGTCAGTTCCCTCATTATATGTGAGGGTGTATCATTCGCTTACCGCCGTGTACGGCTTTCAGAATTGTTCCCTCATTATATGTGAGGGTGTATCGTAATAAGAAATACGTAGAGATACACGATAAAGGTTCCCTCATTATATGTGAGGGTATATCGAATTTTTTTCCGGAACATTGAAAGAGAGGGAAGTTCCCTCATTATATGTGAGGGTATATCGGTCGTCTAAATATTGCTGCAGTTTTCGGCTCTGTTCCCTCATTATATGTGAGGGTATATCGTTGTCTTGATAAAGGCAAAATGCCGCTGCCGCGTTCCCTCATTATATGTGAGGGTATATCAGCGGCAGGAGTTAGAGCGGTAAAAACATTCGCGTTCCCTCATTATATGTGAGGGTATATCGAAAGTGAAGGAGGAAGTTGCAAGAAATGGAAGGTTCCCTCATTATATGTGAGGGTATATCGAACCCAACAGACCCAAGGGTTGTTATTGCTGGGTTCCCTCATTATATGTGAGGGTATATCGTCAGCGTTAAGAACGGCAGACCGGGAACCCATGTTCCCTCATTATATGTAAGGGTATATCGACATAGCAGACCAACTGGAAGAAGAAAGCGTAGTTCCCTCATTATATGTGATGGTATATCATATATTTTGTAACATTAATTGTTCAGAAAATAGTTCCCTCATTATATGTGAGGGTATATCGCAGAGCAGTTCTACGAGGACGGATTGTATTATGTTCCCTCATTATATGTGAGGGTATATCGAAGAGAATCTGGAAAAATTCCGTCAGGAACTTGTTCCCTCATTATATGTGAAGGTATATCCCCCCGGCAGGGCGAACGGCAAAGCGGAGCTTTGTTCCCTCATTATATATGAGGGTATATCGAAATTGGCAATGGCATCCTTCAGGCATCAAAAAATATAAATGTAGTTGACGATAGTATCCCGCAAATTGCCTAAAAGGAGGTGAAAAAAAATGAGTGGAGACACCGAATTCTGAAACACAACAACGCCACATACACAATACACAACATTTACAGCCCGGCAATTCTTTTGCCGGGCTTATTTTTACGTTTTTCGCTATTTCAAAAATCCCGCATATTAAAACCGTAAAAATATATTTAAAACTAAAACAAAGAAAAGGAGACTTAAAAAATGAGTAAAAGCAAATGGATTTACAAAAACCTCAAAAGTACGGAATTCAACGTACTTGCAGAAAAGTTTGGTGTACATCCGGCCATCATTAAGATTCTCGCTGACCGTGGTGTGCAGGGAGAGGACGCTGTAAGGGAATACCTGGAAGCAGATATTGCAACCGTTTCTGATGGTTCTGAATTGACTGATATGCAGCGTGGCGTTGATGTTATCTACGACGCAGTGAAAGCAGGAAAATACATCAGAATCATGGGCGACTATGACGTGGATGGTGTGACCAGTACATATATCCTCTACAAAGGTCTGACCGGACTTGGTGCTAAATGCGATAAGTTCATACCGCATCGTATTACAGATGGTTATGGTCTTCATGAACCGGCAATTCGTGACGCATATGATGCCGGCGTGCAAGTTATTCTGACCTGTGATAATGGTATTGCAGCTGCGAATGAGGTTAAGCTGGCAAAAGAACTTGGAATGACAGTGGTAGTCACAGACCATCACGAAGTTCCTTATGAAATAAGGAACTTCTGTCCGACAGAAGACAACGAAGAAGCGAATGCTTCTGAGGAGAATGACGGAGGTCATGAGGTTCCTTACGAAACACCAACCGAACCCGGAGATAATGAAGGCGCTCGCCACTACATCATCCCTGACGCCGACGCGGTCATTGACCCGAAACGTCCTGAAGATGACGGCGTTTTCAAAGAAATTTGCGGCGCTGTTGTTGCCTGGAAATTTATGTGGTGCCTGTATCGAAAATTCGGAAAAATTGATGAATTCAACAATTCCGATTTTCTGGAAGTCGCATCACTCGGCACTGTCTGCGATGTAATGGAATTACAGCATGATAACCGTGCAATCGTTAAAGAAGGGCTTAAAAAAATGCAGAACACTTCAAATATTGGCCTGCAGGCGCTGCTTGAAGTTCTTGGACTGAAGGATAAGGCGCTGACTTCTTACGATTATGGCTTCAAAATCGGCCCATGTATTAATGCCGAAGGCAGACTGGATACCGCAAATGAGGCCTTTGACCTGTTGGTTGAGACTGATTATCAGAAAGCGCTCGAAAAAGCCGCTCAGATGCAAGACCTGAACGTAGAACGTCAGGAACTCACAAAAGAAGGCATGGAAGCTGCTTTCAAAATCATTGATGCAGAAATGCAGAATGATAAGGTTTTGGTTGTCTACCTCCCGGATGTCCACGAGAGCATCGCCGGCATTATCGCCGGCAAAGTCCGTGAGAAATACTGTAAACCTGCTTTCGTCCTTACAAAAGGCGACGGTGATTTTCTGAAGGGCTCTGGCCGCTCCATTGAAGCATACAGTATGTATAACAAAATGGTTGAGGTCAAGGATTTGATGCTTGGCTTTGGCGGTCATCCGCTGGCAGCCGGATTGTCTCTGACAGAAGAAAATCTGGAAGAATTCAGAAAACAGCTTAATGCCCGTAGTGGTCTTACTGATGCGGATTTTATCCCGAAGGTTATGATTGACGTAATTCTGCCGGTTGACTTCCTGACGCAGAGCTTCATCAAACAGCTTGAAATTCTGGAGCCTTTCGGCAAAGGAAATGAAAAGCCAGTTTTCGCCCAGAGCAATGTCAGAGCAACCCGTGCTGAGATTATCGGCAAAAACAAAAACGTGTTGAAAATCACATTCAACAGCCGAAATTGCAAGAGCGGTGTATGCTTCCATGACATTGAGGCGAAAGAGCAGCTTTTGAATCAGAATGGAAAACTGTATGACTTCAAGATGCTGTATTATCCGACACTCAATGAGTGGAATGGTGTGACCAGCATTCAAGCGAATATTCAGGATATCTGTTAATTTTGGATTGATACCGGCGGCTTCGCCGCCGGAGAAAGGAAAAAATAATGAGAAAAGAAACAAAAACTACTGAACCTGCAAACACTGATAGAAAATGCCAGGACTGCAAACTGCTTCCATTTCTGGTTGAGTTTTTCTTTGGAGTGGAGGTAATCTTTGCAATACGTTTACGCGCTACCTGGATGGTTGATTACAAAAACAGTAACGGAGACATATACAGCGTGTATTGGCAGTTCAGCCTGAAAGACCCTTGGCTGCTTCCTAAATATGACCCTAATTTTTGTAGTGGGCCACTATATGGATGGCTGTTTTTCTACTTTGGAAAAAAGAGAGAAAAATAAATTTTCTAAAAAAGAAAGGTGGAAAAATATGATTATGAATCCTAAAATCGGAGATTACATATGGTTTATCTGTCGATGGACAGATTTGCCTGTTCTCGGACAGGTAACAAGCCTAAAAATAGACCCTGCAAATAAGAACTTTCCATATGAAAGACCTTACGCAGAGGTTGATTGGTATAATGGAGAAAATCCATCAGAGCCAGGCTTCTGGTGCGGCAGTACATCTGTATTGTTAAAAGACTTATATGAAACGAAACAGGAATTGCTTGATTCCATTAAATTCTCCACAACTCGATAACAATATGCCGGCAGAAAATGCCGGCATTTTTTTCTGAAGATTTTGCATATTGTATATGTAGCACAAAAAATAAACAAAAAAGAGGTGATAAACATGAAAAAGACTGTATCTCTTACATCAACAATCCTGATGACTATTTATACGGCACTGGTAACCATCCTTAATCTCGGAATATTCGCCATTGCTGCAGTTTTCGGTCATCTGTCTGGCAGCAGCCTGACGAAGGGCTGGATGGTTGATGGCACTGACCTCGGCCCGCTTGCATCCAGCACCAGCGCTATTGCGTCAGCAATGATACTTGTGGTTGCTTTTGTATTGCTGATTCTTACAATCACGCTTATTGTTGCGACGGTATTGTCTTACAAATTTATCGGTAGCGGTAAGTTTAAGAATGATGCATGGATGAAAATCGTAATCTTTGGAATCTCACTCCTTGGATTCGTGTTCACAACAGACAACTATGGGTTTATGGCGTTTTGTGAAGCTGTATTCCTGGCTATACCGATAGGACTGTCTGTTGTTGTTCTTTGCGATGACAGTGATGATAACGAAGAAAAGCCAAAAGTAATAAAAAAAGCTGAAAAAGAAACCATAAAAGAACCAGAAGAAAATAGCTAACTGAAAATACAAAAAATTTTGCATATTATATATGTGACAAAAAAATAAAGGAGGCGATAAATATGGAAAGAAAAAAAACATTATCTCTTGTGTCAACTATCATGATGACAATCTATGCGGCGTTAGTAACCATTTTTAATCTTTGGATGTTTGCTATGGCTGCGGTTTTGGGCCAGCTGGTTGGGAAAAACTCAACGGAAAGACTAATGATTGATGGAACTGATTTCAGCGGGATTGTATCCGGCACCGGTGCTATCGCGTCAGCGGTGATGCTTTTAATTGCCTTTGTATTGCTGATTGTGACAATCATATTAATTGTTTCAACGGTGCTGTCTTACAAATTTATCGGCAGTGGCAAATTCACGACCGATGCATGGATGAAAATTGTCATTTTCGGAATTGCGTTCCTGGTCTTTGTACTGACGACAAATAGCACCGGACTGATGGCGTTTTGCGGAGCTGTGTTCCTGGCTCTGCCGATAGGACTGTCCGTTGTTGTCATATGCGATGACAGTAAAGACTATGACAACGAAAGCGATGGCAGCGAAAGCAATGAGAAAAAAGAATCCATAAAAGAACAAGAAGAAGAACCAGAAAAAGACAGCGAAGAAAAAGAATCAGAAACCTAAGGGTATCACAAAACAGCGAAACTTTTCGCTGTTTTTTTTGCATATTGTATATGTAGAAAACAAATAACAAAAAAAAGAGGAAAGAAACATTGAAAAAGAAATACAAAATCAACCTCCATATTCTGGAGACGTGTAATTTTAAATGCCGGCAGTGTTTTTCTAAGTTTGGAACGGAAAAGCTGCTGCCGGTGAAGGATTGGGAGAAAATCGTGGACAACTGCATTGCCGGAGCTGATGTAACTGAATTTAATATCGCCGGAGGCGAGCCGATGTTGTATCCGGGGTTGGTGGAGCTGGTGAAATATATACGGAATAAAGGAGTGAAGATTTCGTTGATTACGAATGGCTCGCTGATGGACGAAGAATGGATTAAGAATTATGCCGGGCTGTACGAGACAATCGGCTTTTCTGTGGACAGTATTAACGATGAAACAAACAGAAAGATTGGAAGGTGCGACAGAAACGGAAAAACAATACCTGCCGGCAGGATTGTGGAGCTCTGCGGGCTGATTCGGAAGTATGCGCCTGGATGCCGGATTAAGATTAACACCGTCGTTTCAGCATTAAATAAAGACGAAGTGATGTCTGACTTTATCGACGAAATCGCCGCTGACCGGTGGAAAATCTTACGAATGAAGCCGTTTCAATATGGCAGCTTCTCAAACCTGGATATTCAGGTTTCGGATGAAGAATTCGAGAGGTTTGTAGAAAGAAATAGAGAGAAAAATAAAGAAAAAGAAAAAGAAGCTGGAAAAGAAGTGAGAGCGGGAGCGAAAGCAGGGACAGAGACAGCAAGACGGAAGATTGTCGTAGAGCCGGATATGAAGGCCTCGTATGTGTTAATTGATTCCAATGGATGTCTACTGGATAATGCGGTAGATGAGATGACACCGGTTGCGGTGTGTGACTGTTTGAGAGAGGATTTTACAGATGGGTTAAAGAAGCTGACGCTGGACAGAAAAAGGTATGAAGCGAGATATAACTGAACAGCAATTTTCCCACATGGTATTTTTTCTGCATACTATTTTTGCAAATAAAAATTTCACACAAAGAAAGGAAAAATACTATGAAAAACAATAAAAATCTCAATCCACTCAATGACCCGGAAGTTGCAAAAATGCTTACAATGTCTCCAGAAGACCAGCTGTGGAGCTTTTTGGATGATTGCGTTCCATATGACGGAAAAGATGCCGTCCTTGTAATGATGGGCGATTTTGATATCGATGATGAGAATGAAGACGGAAATATCACGATTAACGGCGTGCCGTACTGTGCGATGATAACAGACCTGATTTTCGAAAAGAGCGAAGAAGAGCTGTTGTCAATGTCCCTGACAAAGCCGTACGAAAAGTATTTCGCAATTCAGAAAGAGTGTTACACTCCGTATTTTACAGAGTGCTGTATCCTTGATGATTACAACGATTTAACAGAAGAGCAACAGGATTTTCTGGATGAGTTCGAGACAGGAAGCGTCTGGGCTGTATCATTAAAGAAGCCAGAAGATATTGTTTCAGTAAGAGTCGCAATTTCTTTTGTGGGATGCGGACGCGATATCCGCAAAGAAGGATGGCTGATACATATTGCTTATTGTGAATCCCTCGGCAATTGAATTACTGAGCATCCCGAAGGATACTCAAATAACGCAATCGACCTTTATCTTTGAGAAATACAACCAATATATATGCAAGCATATATACACGATGTATCCCTTTCCAGAGGCCCGGCTATGAACATGCCATAGCAGGACACGCCGGGATTCCTGTGAGCAGGTTCCACTATGCAGCGTCACGAGAACCGGAGTTCTCGCTCTGCTGCATAGCTTCCCCTGCTGCTGCTTTGTATTTTTCATTTCGTGTATGATATATCATTTTGATATGCTTCTGCATTTCGTCATGGTTGTATTTATACTTTTCACACACATCAAGGATTTCCTTATCCTCAGCTCTTGCCTTGATATTCAATGCCCCGACATAATCTGCATCTGCTTCATATCCGCAGCACTGGCATTTGAAACTCTTACTATTTCTGTTTGCCTTATCGGTATAACTGCATACCGGGCAGCACTGGCTCGTATAGTCAGGTTCTATCTCTTTGAAGTCATATCCCTTCCAGTTTAACGTCTCCATCAGTTTTTTCTGGAGCTGTCCTCTCGCAAACATAGACCTCTTTCCATTAGCCTTGCGGCTGTTATTGAATTCTTTGATATCAAGCTTTTCCAGCACTGTCAATGTCTCATGGTTAATTGACTTGATATAGCTGTCTATACTGGATTTTATCTCATGTTCAAGCATTCCGTAATAGCGTCTGTTTTTGCGGTGCGGGGCTTCAGTCTTCTGAATCATCTGGTCAAGCCTGTCCATCTTCTGGATGAGAGAACGTCTCACATCCTCAGGAAGATTTTCATGCCGTCTAAGGTAATGGCTAATTTTTCTCTTTTTGTTACGCATATCTGATAATGACGCAAAAGATTTCTCTACGTCATTTTTATAAAAATCAATCACAGGGCTCATGGAACCGATAGCCTTATCTTCAGATGTATGAAAGGCATCCGAGATACCGGTATCAACACCTATGATTTTAGATGTCTTTGGCTGTGATACACAGTTTTTGTAGCTCCAATCCACCTTCAGGCATTTCTGGATATCCATGGATATGGACACCATACCGGCCATTTTGCGGGTATTAATCTTATGGATGGAGTGTTTAGTTGTATTTAATGGAACTACAATCTTATCTCCTCTGACATCAAGCATGTTTGAAATTGTGATTACATACGGAGCTTCAATATTTTCCGACGGTTCAATCGTCATAATTCTGGAATCCAGCGGAATCTGGCTGCGGGTAACGTATGGGATTTTGTACTCACATGATACCATGTTGTAAATTACACGGAATTCCTGCTGTATGAACTCAAATTCAGAATCTTCAATTGATTTCAACTCCTCTGCACAGCCATCATAGAAAGAAGTATCTTTCTTTGGCTTGACACTCTTGGCAATGTCTTGCATAGCTGTTATCATCTCCGCCTTGCTTTTTCCATCAATTGACATTGCAAATAATACTTTTGATGTGGTGAAGATACTTTTGCATTCCCTGCACATATCAAGCCTGATATTGTCAAGCCGGTTAGCCAAATGAGTCACTGCCATATCAAACGCATTCTGACAGTATGCTGCATTAACTTTTTCAGGCCGTATACTTTTTTCAAAGGCTCGCATCTGGCTGTCTTTATTGTCAGATTTGACAAGCTGGAGCGTTACTTCAGAATTGTCATTTAATGCTTTTATGTAATTATTGATAAGCTTTACAAACTCAGACTGCATCTTTCTGATTTTCGCTGTCTTGTCATTAGTCGGCTCTCCATACAGGAAAACACACTTGGACATCTTGTTATTAAACTGAGTATCTTTTCTCTTACGTGCCTTTGGCATCCAATCCACCTCCTCGTCTGATGTATTTTTCTTACATATTTAATATGCTGAAAAAATTCAAGGCGGGACGATTTTTAGCGAATTATTTTTTTGAAAAAATTAAAAAAATCTCCGCATGAAAAATGCGAAGATTTAAAAAAGTTGCAGGCAATATTTTTTACTATTTCAAACGCTTTCATCTCGGTAATTAAATTGCCAAGGATTCCCGCTTACTATCCTAATCATGGTTGAGGCTATTGAGCCGCGCGCTTTGCGCGGCTTTTTCTTTTTTCCTGAAAAATCCGGCATATTGTATGTATAAAATACAACAGAGACCGAAAGGAGAAAAAATATGAGCAAATTGAACACAGAAGAATTATTAACTAAAGACAAAAACGAAAGAATGTGGTTCTTTCTGAAGGGGTGCATCCCAACCGAAAGAACGAATGCGATTTTTGTAATGCTTAGCAACATCAGCCCGGATTTTGTTAACGATAATGGAGATATTGTTGTCCCGGGAATCCCGGCATGCGCGATGCTGGTAGATTTGGTATATGTTAAAAGTGAGGAGGAACTGATTGGGCTTGGCATGCCTGCAAAATACCTGGAAGGTATGCAGATTATTAAGGACAGCCTGGAGCAATATACAACTGAATGTTACATCACCGAAAAATGCGATGAAATGACTGATGGACAGAAGCAGCTTTTAAAAAACATCAATGAAACCGAAAATTGCCTGCTGACTTTGCGGCAGCCGAAAGACGGAATTGCCGCTGTGTTACACTTTGTCGGATGCGGTAAGGATATCAAACAAAAGGTATGGCTGGCTGATTCTACGCTGTAAGAAGGAAAGGAGAAGACGAAGATGACCGATTTATATGATTTGGATAGTTTCTTGGACAGATTTAACGAAATTTTTGGCGAGAAGGCTGAATACGAGATTAAGTCCATGCTGGACGATACTATTACCGTAAAGATGATATACAAACGGGCGCTGCCGCCGGCTCAGTTTCAACCTGGCATCCCAAACCCGTTCGACAATATCGTAATGGAAGGGATTGGTTTCCCTGATGTATATGACCGATACGCGACGGCTGAAGTTAAGGTTGAATGTCCCAGCGATGGAAAAGTTAACTTTTCAGCTAAGATTGGCGACCCGTCATTCCCGGAAGCCTTGGTAAGCGATAAGCGGCTGAAAAGATTTTTGGACGCAAAAACTAAGTTCTGCGGAGAATTTCAGCAAAATACTGATGGCTCTGGCGTGTATGTAGACATTGATGCCGATTTCGCCCGTGCGGCAATTGAAGCCGGAAGGGAACAGGTACGAAAACTGCAATACATGATTGCAACACACGACGACATAGATTCGTTAAAATATGCTTCGCGGCATATGCTGGCAACATGCGAAACGTTGGAGATACTGAAAAAAGAATATGCCTGATATTTGCACCACGTTTTTTGCGTGGTGCTTTTTTTTGCAGCGAAAAATCCTGCATATTGGATATGTAAAAACAAAAAGAAAGGAGCAAAAAAATGCAGACAATATTAGACTTAAAAAAAGCGTTTATCGATTCCGGATGGTGGGATATCGATGAAAGAATCAGCTCTGACGGCTGGAGAAATGGAAAAATCGGGTACACAATCTGGATTCGGCGTCCTGACTGGCACGGAAAAGCTGCCTTTTCACTGACAGGAGGGAGCGTCAAGCTGCACGCAGCGTGTGATGATGCCTTTAATGAAGCTAAGGTTATTGAAACTCTCGAGAAACTGAAAGAACTGGCTGACACTGCATGGAAGGAGTTTCCAGAAAGCATCCCTGTACAAAATGCATTCGGGGAGCTTGTGGAAGAAGTGATGGTTAAGCCGTTTGCGGAAGGCAGAGATGTACAGGAGGAATAAGCATGGCCTGGAAAGCTGAATGTAATCGCCGAAAATGGTACTGTATCCTTGGATGGGATGCGGTTTCATGGTTCTCGGAATACAGTTACAACGAATGGCGCCGGTCGTTAACCCCGGAGCAGATTCGGAAACTGGAAGAATACGAAAAGAAGCAAAAAGAGAAAAGAGAAAAAGACTTGGAAAATGCTTTTTCTGCAATGCTGACGATGTGCAGCTACATCTGGAAGCATATGTGAACGAAGACCAGATATCTGGTAAAGAAAGGAGTAAGATATGAGTACTTTTGAAACAATTTACGTAATTGGTCATACAATCGGAAGCTTCTTATTGCTGATGGTTCAGTTTTTTGTCGTTAAAAACTACGTTGTACCATTTGCCAAGAAAGTATATCACTTTGTTATAGATGACTACGAAGAGTTCAAACAATGGCAGGCTACAAAACGTCAGAAAGGAGAAGGCAAAAATGATTAAAAAAGATATCTTATCAGCCCCAAAACACGGATGGTGCAATTTCCATCTTGCAGACGAAGAGAAGGAATTCAATGCAGCGTTAAGTTATCTTACAGATGTAATGTATGATACATTAAAAATGTGTCTGACTTATCTCCAGACCGGCGCCGCTGCCGTAATGTATGACAGAGAAGGCGAAGGAACATTTCTTTTTGTAATTTCAGACTACGATGTCTATATTCTGGATGAAAACCTGCCTGGCTGCATGGTACATTTTGAAAACCTGCGGGCAGACGATATCTGTGAAAACATCCTTGGCTGCTATTATACTGACACTATCGGCTGGCTGAACTTTGCGAACATGAACGAGCAGAGCGAAAAAGAATACGAAAAATATGAGAAAGGAGAGGCTGCTGAAGTTCATGGGATAGTTAAAGAAATCAGAAAACTCCTGAACGAGAGAACCGGAAGGAAGAGCAAGTGGACTGAAATCCGGTGCGATTTCTTTGATGAGGAAGAAAAATACTGGCTCGTGGATGCCTGGAAAACAGGAGATGATAACGAAGAAGGCGAGGTAATCGCGAAGATTTCTGAATCCGGAGAAGTTGTATATCTTGATGCGGAAGCAGAAGATGATGAGTATGCGAAAGAAGTAATTAGTGAAAAGCTGAAAGATTTGGCTTGAAAAATGCATTTTGCCCTGGAAAAAATCCGGGGCTTTTGTTTTGCTGAAAAAATCCGGCAAAAATTTGCGTATGCCGGAAAATCTGGTATAATATATACAAGAGATGAGGAAAAACAACTTCCTCGGTACATAAGACGGATTCGCCGTCGAAATTCCTTTCTTTGTTAAGAAATCCTGTCGCTTGGATGTAATCATTGCGGCGGGGTTTTTGTTTTTGTGTGGAAATGGCATGTTAAATTCGAAACAAAATTTTTGCAGTTAAAAAATACTGCAGTGTTAAACAAAGAAAGGGGAAGAAAATATGAAAAATTTTTTAAGAAATATGGCATCGTTAATTGTTGTAGTTGCCATGAATATGGCAGCATTGATTATTGTAGTTGCCATGGTTGCATTGATTATTGTAGTTGCCATGGTTGCACTTTTTATCACGGTTGTATGGATGAACAAGATGGGTCTTAATTAAGAGAGCAATTATCATTCTGGCATACACTGCAATTGTCGGAATGGTTGCGCTTCTGCTCCATTTGTCTAATAAAAAAGGTAAGTAAGACGGCTTTGCCGTCTTTTTTTTGTACAAAAAATCTTATTAAATACAGATACGCAAAGCACAGTACAAATTTACCGCAGTGCATTCGCTTTCGTTGTTGATGTATGCGATAAAGAATAGGCTGATAAAAAATCCGACAAAAATTTGCGCCCGCCGGAAAATCTGGTATAATATATACAAGAGATGAGGAAAAAGCATTTCCTCAGTACATAAGACGGATTCGCCGTCGTAATTCCTTTCTTTGTTAAGAAATCCCGTCGCCTGGATACAATCCTTGCGGCGGGGTTTTTGCGTTCATGAAGAATCTGCATATTAAATACGTAATTAAAAATTGCGTTAACACGCATGATAAAGAAAGGGAAAAGAAATTATGGCAAACGAAAAAAGATTGTACAAAGGAAACGTAGTGTATAGTGTTAAAGGTATCGCAAATATCAGCGGCGTTAAGGAGTCTGCGATTTTGTGCAGAGCTGAAACATTGATGCTTAAGTATCCAAAAAACGTATACCGCATTTCTAATGAAGGCCAAGCATACTTTTTTGACGAAGTTTTCATTAGTGCTTTAGCTGATAGTATGTATGACAAATATGTAAGAAAAAGCAGCATAGTCAGTCATAAGAAATACAGAGCTTTCATTGACAAATACTGCACCTTTGAAAAAGCTGTAATCGTGGAAACAAAGAAAGAAAAAGCTGAACCTAAGCCTGAAGGATATATGACAATGCTGGAATATATGCATTCACGAGGCATCTGCTCCAGCTTTGCTAGTGGAAAATTTTACCAGGAGCGTGAAGTCATCAACAGCCATCGCAAAATGGTCGCTGTAAACAACAAACGCGGAAGACATGAAGCTTATGCATATGATAAATTTGCAATTGCTCATATGGATGATGTCATCAGAAAAATGACCGTAAGAAGCAAATCTATTTTTGATTTGGATAGTTTTAAAAAACATTTTCCGAATTCATTAAAGTCTGCAAAGGCCGCTAAAGTTCAAGATGATATTTCTATGGCAAACGATATCGCGCTAGAAGAAGCTGAGGAAAAGAAGACAGAATTAAAACCAGAAAGATATATGACACTTTTGGAATACGTATATTCACGTGGTATCTGTTCCAATTTCATCAGAGGAAAATTCTATCATGAGCGTGAGGTCATCAACAGCCATCGCAAAATGGTCGCTGTAAACAACAAGCGAGGAAGGCAGAGTGCTTATGGATATGACGAATTTGCAATTGCCCATATGGACGAAGTCATCAGAAAGATACCTGTAAGAAGTAAGGCTATCTTCAACTGGGAAAATTTCAGAAAATATTTTCCGGTTCCAGTAGAATCTCCGGTGTCCTCAGATACCGTTAAAGTTCCGGCAAGCGTCACTCCGTTAACAGACGCAGAGCTTGTGGCTGAACTTCGTGCTGATATGCAGCAGCTGATGTCAAAATATGACGCGCTGCTTGAAATGCTGTCAGGTCGTAATACAGAAGAAGCTTCTAACCTTCAGTCAGCTGCGGAAGCACTGATTCAGGATATCGATGTTTTCTAATGTCACGCCAAGAAATCCCTCCACGGGATTTCTTTTTTTGTACTCTTTCTAAAAAAATTCAGCATATTGTATATGTAACAAAAAAAACAACAAAAAGGAGGAATTAAAAATGGGATACATTAAAGTTCAGACCGTGTGTTTGGTAATCATCGCGATTGCTGCGGTCAAGTACCTGCTGCCGGATATCAGAAAGCTCTGCCGTATGATTGGTGGAGAAGAAAGAAAAAAGGTTGAAAAAGAACCTGTAAAAGAACCTGCAGCTGAACCGAAGAAGCAGGAAAAGAAGGACAATCCAAAGCCATTCCCTGATTGGGAAGAAAAATAAAAAAAATGCAAAAAAAAACGTTTCTTTTTTGCGTGGATTTGTCATATTGATAATATCTTAAAAAAAAGACAGGAGGCAAAAAAATGAAGAAAACAAACAAAGCTAACTTCAAAAAAATTGTAGGAGGTGTGCTTGCTGCGGTGATGGCTGCTGCGATGGTAGCAACTGCTGTAATTCCGGCTTTTGCGGCTGAGGATATTCCTGTAGCTGAAGAGGTACCGGAAGGTGTTTCTGCTGCGGCTGCGGCAACTGCGAAAAAGAAAAATGTGTCAATCGTGGTTGCAAAGCAGGTGAAGATGAAAGACGAAGATGTCTATCTTGGCGCCACCCCGGCTAAGAAAGGTAAGGCAAAAATCACTAATGCCAATAGCAAAGTTGGAAGCGTGACTACTTACAAACAGAAGGGCAGCAGCCTGGTATGGTATTACTTTAAGCCAAAGGCTGTCGGCAAAACAACAGTTACAATCAAAGCTGGAAAAACTGTTCTGAAAAGAAAAATTACTGTTGTAAAATATCAGAACCCTGTGGCTTCTATGAAAATCGGAAATGCAAAAATTTCAAATAAGAATTTCAAGAAGAGTGACACCGTTTCTTTAAGTTATAACAAGTACAAAAAAGGCGGAAAGCTGATTGTGACCCCGAACAGAGGTTTCAAGCTTGCTTATGCAAGTGCTGTGAATAAAGCCGGCGCTGAGATTGAGTATATCAATGCTTACGGCAATATCAAACCGCGCGGCGGCAAGGGAAATTATATCTTAATGCTGAGATTCCAGAATATGGTAACCGGCGTTACATATAATACCAGAGTAATTTTTAAATAATGAAAGATAACAGCCCTGCGAAAATGCGGGGCTGTTTTTTTTTGATTTTTTTTGCAAAAAGTGTTACATTTTTTGGATTATTTGGCATATTAAATATAACCGGCTGAATGGCCGGGGATAAGACCTCCAATCTTATCTTATCTATTACATTTGCCAGCGGAAGTAGGAACCGATTGGCATACGCGAGCACAGCTCGCGATTTCGTCTATACCTCCAATCCAATGCCCGCTTTGCCTGAAAAAATGGCCGGCGAGTGGCTGCCGCGTCCTGCGGCATATCGTCCGGCGGGCACAAAAAAAATAATAAAAAATTTTTTTTAAAAAAAATAAAAAAAGCGTTACACTTTTTAAATTATTTAGCATATTATCAGAGTAGCGCGTAAAACCGCGGCCAATCTAAATACGTATCACTTAGATTTACGTATTTAATTGTCCGTCGGATGTAAGCGCAGAGAATAAAAAAATAAAAATTTTTCTTTTTTTCATCAAAAACTATATTTTTTCGGCATATTATATATGTAACAAGATAAAAGAAATCTTGTACCTGACATATGTCAGCATAAAATTTAAAAACATATGGAGTTGCATGCAAAAGACCTTGTATGTATAAAATGTTTAAGGCCGTGTACCCGATAAAAAACGGGGAGGTGTCCGCAACGGCAAAAATTGTTGCATAGCATATTTTTTTTAAGGTAATCCCCGTAACAGGGGATAGAGGGATAGTGTTAGTCCTGCGAGGCGAAT
>OOAF01000487.1_pt1 | contig 52589 bp, 48 predicted proteins | sample 1671251 | NCBI WGS metagenome assembly OOAF01 (sample SAMN06348137, study PRJEB24527) | human gut metagenome | biome: human gut; feature: ankylosing spondylitis patient; material: feces | host: Homo sapiens | place: China | collected 2015-10 | reverse complement strand
TGCAACATGTCAAAATTAAATGCTGTCCGTCTCTTGGAAAGCGGATGCAAAAGTAAGGCATTAGGAGATAAGAGACAAATATAAAAGGGGATTTTTTTGAAAATATTTTGAATAAAAACGTAAAGGGCTGAGGGAGAGGACGGTTCTGATAATTGATTATGGGAAAGGAAAAGGTCGGGGAAGAAAAGATACACATTATTATATTATATAGGGGAAATTTATCGGGGAGAGGGAAAAGGGGATTTGCCGAGAAAGGGAGAAGGAGAAGTGTTTGCGGGAGGAAATTGAGGAGAAAATAGGGAATTTAACAGAGGGTAAACAAAAGATACGACGGGATTGTGACAAGGATTGAACGGAAATTGAATGGGGGTGAACGGAGAGTGAACGGGAATCAGACAGGAGTCAAACAAAAATTGAACGGAAGCCCGCGTTAACATTGTTAATACGGTTGGGGAGAGATTTATTTCAGGGGTGGAAAGAACAAAGCTTTGGCTTCGAAAAGACTTGTTATTTGGAAACAAAAGACTTGATTTAACAGTGTGTTAAATCAAGTAATAGGAAGAGGAAAAACAAAAGGGGAGAAAGGATTGAAAATAAAGGAAATAGAGAAAAAAGGGGGACTTTTCCGGGAAAAAGGATAAGTGGCGGATGGGAAGGGATAGTTGCGATTAAAGCAAGTATAGGGGCAATCCGAAAGAACGCATTTGAGGTCCGGGAAGCCAAGTTGCACAATATTTTCATCAGCAAAGTTCGGGACGGAAATGGAAGAAGGCTACCTTTCAAGCCAAAGACATGTTGGTTTGAAACCAAGAGGGCGTTGATTTAAAAGGTAAAGGGCCTTGGTTTGAAACTAAAAGGAAACAGCCGGAGCACAGTACCCCACCCGCTCCCGAAACCGGCTCCTAAAGCAAATGTCTTCCTGTTAAAATCACCCTTTCAGAAAACAAAATCCCCTACCCCATGTTACATAACCAACTTAATTTTTATAACCTAAACCAAAAGAATTATGGCTAAAGAAAGTGTAAAAATCCTGCAAGGAAAGCTCGATGTAAAAAGTTTGATTGATCAGCTGAATGCTGCATTATCTGAAGAATGGTTGGCATACTATCAATATTGGGTAGGTGCATTGGTAGTAGAAGGTGCTATGCGCGCTAATGTACAAGGGGAATTCGAAGAACATGCTGAAGAGGAGCGTCATCACGCACAATTGATTGCTGACCGAATCATAGAATTGGAAGGAGTTCCGGTACTCGATCCGAAAAAATGGTTTGAACTGGCTCGTTGTAAATACGATTCTCCAACAGCATTTGATTCTGTCAGCCTGTTAAATCAGAACGTCTCTTCCGAACGTTGCGCTATTCTCCGTTATCAGGAGATTGCTAACTTTACAAACGGTAAAGACTATACTACATGCGACATCGCAAAGCATATTTTAGCTGAAGAAGAAGAGCATGAACAAGACCTACAGGATTATCTGACTGACATTGCCAGAATGAAAGAATCGTTTCTTAAGAAATAAATATTAGTTTCTTCAGAAATAGAAAGAGGAAATACCCCACCTGAGGCTGTTTCCTCTTTTTATTGTTTATCTCCATACAATAACTTCTCCTTTACTCCCCGGTTATACTCAAATATTCACATTTTATATGTCGCAACCGTGACAAAACAAAAAACTATGCGACTTATGGGATGAATTTCAACTCAATTATTTATCTTTGTTAGCTTTAAAAGAGCTGGCATAAAAACAATATGTACAATGAAAGATTTCTTTAAATTTACGCTTGCTACAGTGACCGGCATCGTGTTATCGGGCATTGTTTTATTCATTATCGGAGTCGTAACGCTTGTCGGAATCATTTCGTCATCGGATACAGAAACTGTGGTAAAGAAGAATTCTGTGATGATGCTCGACTTGAAAGGTACACTGGTTGAGCGCACTCAGGAGAGTTTAGAAGGTTTACTGGGTAAATTTACCGGTGAAACAGCCGATACATACGGACTGGACGATATACTGGCTTCAATCAAGAAAGCTAAAGAAGATGATAACATAAAGGGCATTTATATACAAGCCTCATGGCTGGATGCTTCGTACGCTTCGCTACAGGCGATACGTAAAGCATTGGATGACTTTAAGGAGAGTGGCAAATTTGTCGTAGCATATAGCGACAATTATACGCAAGGACTTTATTATCTTTCGAGTGTTGCCGACAAGGTGATGCTCAACCCCAAAGGCATGATCGAATGGCGCGGACTCGCTTCAACACCTATTTTCTATAAAGATCTATTACAGAAACTGGGAATTGAGATGCAGGTATTCAAGGTAGGTACTTACAAGTCGGCAGTGGAGCCTTTCACCGCCACAGAGATGTCTCCAGCCAACCGAGAGCAGGTTACAGCTTTCATCGGTTCTATCTGGAATCAAATATTGGATGGTGTTTCCGCTTCACGTAAAATAGGAAAAGATTCACTGAATATGTATGCTGACCGCATGCTGATGTTCTATCCGTCAGACGAAAGCGTAAAATGCGGACTGGCCGATACGCTGATTTATCAAAATGACGTACGCGACTATTTGAAAACACTTGTAAAAATCGACGAGGACGATCGCCTGCCCATCTTAGGACTCGAAGAGATGGTTAACATTAAAAAGAATGTTCCTAAAGACAAGAGTGGGAATATTCTGGCTGTTTATTATGCTTCCGGTGAGATAACCGATTATGCCGGATCAGCAGCGTCTGATGAAGGTATTATAGGTAGCAAAATGATTCGTGACCTGCGTAAACTGAAAGAAGATGACGATGTAAAAGCTGTTGTATTACGCGTAAACTCTCCGGGAGGAAGTGCTTTTGCGTCCGAACAGATCTGGCATGCCGTAAAAGAGCTGAAGGCTAAGAAACCAGTCATCGTCTCGATGGGCGACTATGCCGCGTCCGGTGGATATTATATCTCTTGTGCTGCCGACAGTATCATAGCCGAGCCAACCACTCTGACGGGTTCTATTGGAATCTTCGGCATGATTCCGAACGTTAAAGGACTAACCGAAAAAATCGGATTGACATATGACGTAGTAAAAACCAACCAATTCTCAGACTTCGGCAATCTGATGCGCCCGGTAAACAGCGATGAAAGAGCTTTGCTACAGATGATGATCGGCCAAGGATATGATTTATTTGTAAGTCGTTGTGCCGAGGGACGCCATATGTCTAAAGATAAAATTGAGAAAATAGCTGAAGGACGTGTATGGACCGGAGAGATGGCTAAAAAAATCGGATTAGTAGACGAATTGGGTGGAATAGGTAAGGCACTGGAAATAGCTGCACAAAAAGCCGATTTAAAAGGATACACCATTATATCCTATCCTGCCAAAAAGGATATTCTGTCTACATTGTTTGATGTACAACCCGGTAATTATGTAGAATCCCAAGTGCTGAAAAGTCAACTGGGAGACTATTATAAAGATTTCAGCCTGCTGAAAAATATAAAAGAACGCGCCATGATTCAAGCACGCGTTCCGTTTGAACTGAATGTGAAATAGCAAACTGCATGGAAGAAAACTCTATCAAGATACATAAATGGCTATATCCGGCTTCATGGTTATATGGAGCAGGAGTAGCATTACGAAATAAACTCTTTGACTGGGGAAAACTTCAGTCAAAGAGTTTTAATGTTCCTATTATTTGTATCGGGAACATCGCAGTGGGCGGTACGGGTAAAACGCCGCACACAGAGTATCTGATAAAGTTGCTTCATGATGAATTCCAAGTGGCTGTATTAAGCCGGGGGTACAAGCGCCATACCAAAGGATTCGTACTATCAACAGCAGAAAGTGACGCCCGCAGTATTGGCGACGAGCCTTATCAAATACAATCGAAATTCTCCGATATCCAGGTAGCAGTTGACGAAGACCGCTGCCATGGCATCGAAAAGTTACTCACACTTAAAGAGCCTCCGGTCGAAGTTATCTTGTTGGACGATGCGTTTCAACATCGATACGTGAAAGCAGGACTAAATATTCTTCTGACAGATTATCACCGTCTGTTCTGCGATGACACCTTGATGCCTGCGGGACGCTTACGGGAGCCTGCACAAGGCAAAAATCGGGCACAGATAGTCATCGTAACCAAATGTCCGCCGGATATCAAACCTATTGACTACAATATTATTACGAAAAGGTTGAATCTGTTCCCCTACCAGCAGTTATATTTCTCGTCTTTCCGATACGGAAACCTGCGGGCAGTCTTTCCCGATTGTGCCACTGTACAAGAGAGAAAATTATCCTCTTTACAGACAGAGGAACAGATACTGCTAATTACCGGTATTGCATCTCCCGATACGATCATCCGTGAATTGGAAATACATACACGGAACATCGACTTACTCGCTTTTAGTGATCATCATAATTTCAGCCAGCGAGACTTGGCGCAAATAAAAGAGAGATTCGGTAAATTAAGAAAAGGGCAACGCCTGATTGTCACAACCGAAAAAGACGCGACACGCCTGATATGCCATCAGGAATTGGATGATGGGCTGAAACCATTTATTTATGCCCTACCCATTGAAGTAGAAATATTACAAAATCAACAAGATAATTTTAACCAACACATTATTGGCTATGTTAGAGAAAATACAAGAAACGGCAGCCTTCCTGAAAGGAAAGATGCACACAAGTCCTGAAACAGCAATCATTCTGGGAACCGGACTTGGCAGTCTGGCAAACGAAATTACCGAAAAGTATGAAATAAAGTACGAAGATATCCCCAACTTTCCTGTGTCTACCGTAGAAGGGCACAGCGGTAAGCTTATTTTCGGTAAATTGGGTAATAAAGAGATTATGGCAATGCAGGGACGCTTCCATTACTACGAAGGTTACTCTATGAAAGAAGTGACTTTCCCGGTACGCGTGATGCGTGAACTGGGTATCAAAACATTGTTTGTGTCCAATGCTAGTGGCGGCACCAATCCTGAATTCGAAATCGGTGATCTGATGATTATCACTGATCATATCAACTATTTCCCCGAACATCCGTTACGTGGTAAAAACATCCCGTACGGCCCCCGTTTCCCGGATATGAGCGAGGCATACGATAAGGAACTGATCCGCAAGGCAGATGCCATTGCAGCAGAAAAAGGCATTAAAGTACAACACGGGATATACATCGGTACACAGGGACCCACATTCGAAACACCTGCAGAATACAAACTGTTCCATATCTTAGGAGCTGATGCGGTAGGAATGTCTACTGTCCCCGAAGTGATTGTAGCCAACCACTGCGGTATCAAAGTTTTCGGCATTTCTGTCGTAACAGATCTTGGGGTAGAAGGAAAGATTGTAGAAGTATCACACGAAGAAGTTCAGAAAGCAGCCGATGCTGCCCAACCGAAGATGACCACCATCATGCGCGAACTGATAAACCGTGCATAGATACTTCCTTATCATAAAATAAGATATATGAGAACAGAGATAGCAACCTTAGGTGAATTCGGACTGATCAAGCATCTCACCGAAGGAATTAAATTAGAAAATGAATCAAGCAAATATGGAGTAGGCGACGATGCAGCCGTCCTCTCCTATCCTGCTGACAAGCAAGTGTTGGTGACTACCGACCTCTTGATGGAAGGTGTACATTTCGACCTAACCTACACGCCGTTAAAGCATTTGGGATACAAATCTGCTGTGGTTAACTTCTCCGACATCTATGCGATGAATGGAACGCCCAAACAGATTACAGTTTCACTTGCTCTCTCCAAACGCTTCAGTGTGGAAGATATGGATGAATTTTACTCCGGACTCCGTCTGGCATGCCAACAATATAAAGTCGATATTGTAGGTGGTGACACCACCTCTTCTTTGACAGGGTTTGCCATCAGTATCACTTGTATTGGTGAAACCGACAAAGATAAAGTAGTTTACCGTAATGGCGCCAAAGATACCGACTTGATCTGTGTCAGTGGCGACTTAGGAGCCGCCTATATGGGGCTGCAACTGTTAGAACGCGAAAAAGCAGTCTTTAAAGGCGAACAGGATGCTCAGCCGGATTTCTCCGGAAAAGAGTATTTGTTGGAACGACAGCTCAAACCGGAAGCCCGCAAAGACATTATTGAGAAACTGTCCGCCGCAAATATCGTTCCGACTTCTATGATGGATATCTCTGACGGACTTTCTTCGGAGCTATTGCATATATGTACTCAAAGTAAAGCAGGTTGCCGTGTCTACGAAGAGCATATCCCTATCGATTATCAAACAGCAGTCATGGCAGAAGAGTTCAATATGAACCTCACCACCTGTGCCATGAACGGTGGTGAAGATTATGAACTTCTTTTCACTGTTCCCATTGCCGATCACGAAAAAGTATCGGAAATGGAAGGTGTCCGCCTGATCGGACATATTACAAAGCCCGAATTAGGCTGCGCACTGATCACACGCGATGGTCAGGAATTCGAGTTAAAAGCTCAGGGATGGAATCCCCTACAGGAAAATAAATAAAAAATCCCGAAAGAAAAGCACTGATAATAAGCAGAATAGCTTTTTATCAGTGTTTTTTATTACCCTAAGGTTTGCAAAATCAAAAACTTTCACTACCTTTGCAACCGCAAACAAGAAAGGTGCCATAGCTCAGTTGGTAGAGCAAAGGACTGAAAATCCTTGTGTCCCCGGTTCGATTCCTGGTGGCACCACTTTTAAAAGACTTCAAATTTGGTAAATCCCTGAAAATTAAACATTTCAGGGATTTTCTTTTTCCTCAAACTCCTACATTTTTAGCAAAATTATGCAGTTCCGTTGGTCTAAATCGTGACCAATTTTGGTCTTGAAGAAAATGACCACGAATTGTATCATAAGTCATTGATTGTCTTATCGTTTGATTCTTGCTATTCAGCACGATTCAGTAACTTTAAACCATTAATTTTTAGAGTATGAAACGACAGACTTTTAATGTGCTTTTCTTTATTAGGAAAACCAAATTAAAGAAATCAGGTGAAACGCCCATCATGTTGCGCATTACAATTGAGGGGCAACTCACCGAATTGCAACTCAAACGGGATGTAATGCCTACACAATGGAATCAAGCCAAAGAACGCTGTACCGGTAAGGATGCTACATCAATGGAGATTAACCGTTATCTCGAATCGGTCAAACTTCGATTGTTAGACATTCATAGAGAAATGGAAGATGCAGGAAAATTTATCCATCCGATGGAAGTAAAACGTAGATTTCTCGGGCTGGATGAGAAACACCTGATGTTCTTTGAAGTTTTTCAGGAACATAACGACAAATGTCGTGAGTTGATTGGCAAGGATTACGCCAAAGTAACTATCTCCCGATTTGATACTTGTTTACGGTATTTCAAAGAGATGGCTTTGAAAAAGTATCACCTAAAGGATATTCCCATGAAAGAAATAAGCCATGCCATCATTCAGGACTATATTCATTTCCTGAAAACAAGGAAGGACTTGCAGGAGAATACAGTAATCCGTTATATGAAGGTAGTGAAGAAAATCACCAACATGGCATTAGCGAATGATTGGATGGAAAAAGATCCGTTTATCAATATCCGTTTCCATGAGCAAGAAGTACACAAAGAGTTTCTAACGAAGGAAGAATTAGAAACTATGCAAAACAAAGTATTTGATGTTCCTCGACTGGATTTAGTACGTAATATTTTTCTATTCCAATGCTTCACGGGGTTAGCTTTCATAGATGTATCTGAATTAAAAGCAGAACATCTTATATCTGATAATCAGGGGAATTTATGGATCAGGAAAACAAGACAGAAAACTAAAGTCATGTGCAACATTCCTCTTTTGGATATACCTTTAGCCATATTGGAGAAATACGAAGGGCATCCACTGGCGAAAAAGAAAGGAACATTGTTGCCCGTTCCATGCAACCAAAAGCTAAATAGTTACTTGAAAGAAATTGCTGATTTATGCGGTATCAAGAAGAATCTAACCACGCATACCGGACGACATACATTTTCAACCATTGTCGCTTTAGCCAACAATGTATCATTGGAAAATGTAGCCAAAATGCTCGGTCATACCAATACAAAAATGACGCAGCGATACGCAAAAGTATTAGACCAAAGTATTCTTCGAGATATGCAGAATGTACGGAAGAGTTTCTCTACTACAACCACCTAAAGATAAAAACGGCTACCCAATCCATTCGGACGGTAGCCGTTTTTCTATATTCATCCTATTAAAAACTAAAGAGAATAATCTTCCATATTATAGGCAGAGCGAAACCTATCTTCCAATACTTTCCTAATATCCGATTCACGGAACAGCACTTTGCCCGGAAGTTGAATAAAAGGGAAAATGCCATCATCCCGATAATACTGCAAAGTTCTACGGCTGATTTTGAGGATAGAACAAAGTTCTTCACTTGTTAAATACCGTTCACCCTCAAACATAGGTTTATTATTCTTCAACGCATATTCTATATAAGGTAAAGCCCTATCTAACGATTGCAATAATTCTTGGCTATCCTCATTCGTATATAAGTCCATAAGCAATTATTCTTTAGTGGGTACTTTTATTCTACCTGAATCCAATAGTTTTTGTACTTCGGCAACCTTATAATATACCTTCTTGCCAACGGTCGAAAAAGAAAGCTTACCACTCTCACGTAAAGACTGTAATGTCCGTAAAGGAATATTTAAGGAAGCTGCCAATGTCCTACCCTCTATCCATTCTTTCTCAATACACATATCAAAAGGAGACAAAGATATATTATCTGCCAATGATTTAATCTGTTCCAACTTCTTTCTGAAAGAATCGAAGGAAACTCTTTCTATTGCTACTATATCCATATATAAATTATTGTCAAAATTCATTTTCTCAATCCTTTTCTTTTAAAGTAAGTTTTCCTGAACTCAATATGAAGCATTGACAAAGGTAAGTTCCGTATTTAGCCTGTTCAAGTCCAAGCCTTCGGTTTAGATAAAAATCTTCCTCTCATTGCATTCGAGCGTATTTTTATCTAAAGACTTGCACAGACTAAATACTTCACTTAAAAAGTCAATGATTCAAATTAAATTCCGAAAAACAATGTTTTCGAAGGTGGCAGATTAGGTTATTCCTTCCAGCTTTCAAAATAGTGCTTTTGCAGTAGTTTGTCAATATCACTTTGCCGATAGATGATTTTACCTTTTATCTGGATGAAGGAAATTAATCTCGTATTTCGCCATTCTTGCAAAGTTCGTAGACTGACATTCAGTTTTTTAGAAACCTCATGATTGGAAAGAAAACGTTCTCCGTTTAGGTGGGGCTTATAGTGCTTGACAATTGATTCAATACCGTTCAGCATTGAATCGAGCGAAGAAATAAACTCTTTGACTTGTGGTGCATCTTTATTTATTAATTCCATGATTGAAAGATTGTTTTATTGAAATATTGATTTCAAGATTGCTGAATGGCTAATCAGTTGAATGACTAGCTGGTTGATTGACTAGTTACGCAGATAGTCACCCAGTGATGAAAGGTTAAGCACATCTTTCACTGGATCATAATCTATGTAAATCCGTTTAGGAGCAGGAGCAATAAAATACAGGCTACCTTCTTTCTGTATTTCATATGTGGCGGGTGAAGCCTGTTTGGTAGTTTCCGATACATAGATAATAGAGAGAAGATAATCTTTGTCGTTCCGATAAATAATAACCGTAGGATTCAGATTAATGCTTTCCCATGTACCGACAATGGAAAACAGGTTGAAGGACGGATAATCTTCTTTAGTCCTTTTCATAAGGCATGCTTTGTTTGGATGATTGATTTTGTGTTCCACTCTCCGCAATAATTCTTTCAATATCGGAAGACTTATAATAAATCTTGCTCCCGATTTGAGAATAAGCCAGCCGTCCGCTACTTCGGTAATATTGCAGCGTTCGTTTGCTAAAGCCTAACAACAGGCATACTTCCTGACTATCCAGCCAGTTTTCAACTTTTTGGGTATGAGTGCTGCATAAACTTTCTATCCGTTTGGCAAACTCCGTGAACCTCTCGCAGACAAACGAGAATGTTCTTTTTTCAATGGTTACTACTTCCATACTTTCAATTTTTAATGGTTTATAAAACGTGTTGATTCTATTTTCACCAGCAAATGAAAGAAGAATCAAGAGCCGTTTTCTAAACTGTCTGAAAGTGGTATGAAGTGGTTATAACTGGCTGGATAAATGAAAATAGAAATTATACACTGTGAACATACAAGATGTTAAAATCGAAGATTTTATACTTACTACTAAGTAAATTGTATATATTTGCGTCATGAATGATACAAGAAGTGAAATAATACGTTTAGGAAGTGAATTAATTCGCTCTATTGGCTACAATTCTTTTAGCTATGCAGACATATCTAAAGCATTGAATATAAAGAATGCAGCTATTCATTATTATTTCCCTTCAAAGTCGGATCTGGGAGTAGAGATAATAAGAGAAAATCTGAATGCTTTCAACGAACTAACTAAGACATGGGAAAGTTTGGATTATAAATCGCAGTTTTCCAATTACATTCATATGCATGATAGGTTTATCAATAATCATTGGGTTTGTATAGTTGGCTCACTTTCACCATCTTATGACACTTTACCTGAAAACATGCAGAAAGAGTTGCAGGGATTGGTAAACACGATTCTGAAATGGCTTACAGCTTTATTAGATAAAGGTTTAAAAAACAATGCTTTTTCATTTGCGGAAACACCAAGAACAAAGGCTTTTATGGTTCATTCTGCATTACTATCTTCTTTGCAAATGAATAAAGTATTAAGAAATGATGTGTATAAATCAATACAGGAAGGATTATTAAATATCTAATATTTTTTTGCCCTAAGTACTTACTTACTAATAAGTATATAAATTTATAGAAATGAAAAGAATTGATTTTTTAAGAGAACAGATTATTGAATCGAGGAATTTTGTAAATCGTTTGATTTCCGAAATACCACAAGATTTGTGGTACACAATTCCTCAAAACACAGATTCAAATTTTGCTTGGCAAGTTGGACATTTAATGATTAGCCAAAACTTCCATGCTATCACATGTATCACAGGAAGAAATACTAAAATCGCAGAATTGATACCTATTGTTGATTATGTGAAAATCTTCAATGGTATGGGAACCCTACATAGGTCAGTAGAAAAAAACTTGATACCAGCATATGAGCTAAAAGATCAGTTTGATGCCATTCACGAAATATGCATAGATAATTTATCCCAATTAAATGATGATATATTATTTGAGCAATTAGAACCTATTCCGTTTAAGCATCCAGTAGCTAATAATAAATATGAAGCATTATCTTGGTGTTTCAAACATGAAATGTGGCATAGTGCGGAAATGGAAGAATTAAAGCGTATGCTCGGCTACCCTATCAAATGGCTTTAAAGATAGTTGCATCTTAAATACAAGAAATGATAATAAAAGAGACAAGCAAGCTATTGTTTATTCTAATAAAGTGATTACATTTGCATACCATACCATATGGTATGTTTAAATTATGAAGAAAGTAGATAGAAATCAATGGTTCGTAATAGGACTAAACGTTTTAGAAAATGAGGGATTTTCTAAGATTACAATAGACAATTTATGTACCTTACTGGAAATTACAAAGGGAGCATTCTATCATCATTTTAAGAATATTAATGGGTATGTTGATGCTCTCATGAAGTATTGGTTGGAGGTAAATACATTTGAGTTTATTCGTGAAGTGAGCAAATTGAACACTCCCAAAGAGCAACAGCAGAAATTAGCTGATATGGCAGCATACGCTTCTATCCGAAACGAAAGTGTAATACGGGCGTGGGGATATTCCAATCCAATTGTGCAAAATTATGTAGCGCAAGCGGACAGTATCAGGTTGGAATATGCAAGCAAGCTGAATGAAGCAACCGGATTGGATGCTAAACAAGCAATGGATTTGGCGATAATACAATACTCCATGCTGATTGGCATGCAGCAAGTTTGTTCGGCTCTACCAGCGGAACAGTTCAAAGAGTTGCAGGATATGGTTATCAATAAATTTAAAGAGCAGTAAAATGAAAAACATACCAATAAATGGCTTGATTGAAAAGTATCTTCCTGCCGATTATGTAGATTCCTATTCAAGAGAAATAGTTTGTAATCAGAAAATAACACCTGAAAAATTTCACAATCTTGCTTTTAACCAACTTCCTAAATGGATAGATTGGTTAATGAATTTACGAAACGCTATTGTAAAACCATTGGGATTGGATACAAAAAGTAAATTTACAGATAAGGTGTCTGATAAAAATGAGCATGAAGAGATTTTTGGAATGGCTGACAGCCACTTGGATTTTCATGTTTCAATGTGGTGTGGTGAGTATAAAAATGGCAAACAGGAACTTAGGATTACAACTATTGTCAAATATAACAATAGCCTTGGACGAATATATTTTATCTTTATTAGACCATTTCACAGAATTATCATTTACTTTCTATTGAAACGAATAAAGAATAAATATGAAAGGCAATAAACAAGAAATATAACGCGTGTTCGATTACTTATGCCAAAATGGAATCTTTCAGATCAGAATATATATAGTCTTCTCAACTCTTCTTGCACAAAAGAGAACTTTGATGAAGCCCAATTACTTATGGCATATAGAGAATTTGTAGAATCCGTGATTACCTTTTTGAATAATGAATCAGATTACAAAACTTTAATTAGAGAACTAAATCTTACCTACATAGAATTTGAAGCACTAAAAAATAGTTTAGAAATCAGAAGAGATTTCTGTTTCGAAGCAAAAAGTATAACATGTAATAAGATACTTTCATTTATTAATAAAGAACTAGATCTACTTCATCATCAAATGGAATTTCCCAAATTCTTTATTAACATTGAAGCTGGATGGAAATCTACCTTACACCTAAATAAAGATATTGCTAAGTACATCGACATAATGGAAATCGTATGTGGACTTTATTATCTAAAATGTATTACAACGGTTGATGGGAAGGAAATACATTTTAGTGATTTAGCCAATGCTTTTGAAAAGCTGTTTAACATAAAATTCAGTGATATTTATAAAAAAGAAGAAGAAGTAATCAAACCCAAGCCAGATAAACGGACAGCCTTTTTGGATAAACTGAGAGCTGCAATCATTGAAAAGTGTAAGGAAGAGGGATATTTTCCATAGGAATTCAATACAGATATTCAGAGTATTAAGTATTATTTATCGGGGAATAGGTGATCTATTCCCCGAATTTATTTGCATCCATTTTCAGAACTTTGCATCATCAATCGATTGAAAATCATGAATGTTCAACTTAAAATGAAGCAAAATGTATATAGACAACGAAAACTTCGAGAAATGGATGGAGAAGTTATCCAAGAAACTCACTGAAATAGGGAAAGACTTAAAATCCCTAATCGATACCGATAAAGTATTAGATGATAATGAAAAGATACTCGATAATCAGGATTTAGCCTTTCTTCTGAAAGTATCTTTCCGAACGCTTCAACGCTATAGGGTAAGCGGGCTACTACCTTTCTTTACCATCGGAAAGAAAACCTACTATCGAGCGAATGATATTCGGGCTTTTGTTCGTGAACGTGCCGACTCTCAAACCTACAAACAGTTTGAAAAAGCCAATCAATTAGAGAATCAACCGTGAAAGCAAAAGGTAGCAAATTTAGGAATGAAGCAGGGCTGTTCCTTCCTTGTGCTACCCCCCTAATTTAGCTGAAACAGCTACGCCTTTCGGCTTTGCTCGTTTCGCTAAATTGAGCAAGAGGGAACTGGACAAGTCCTGTTCTTCCCTCTTGCCCTGCGGGACAAAGCCTTCGGCTTTAGCGTGTTACAAGAACACGCTGTAATGACACCTGTAATAAGTATTTTCTTTGTAATGCTTATTATCAGACATTTATCTATTCATATTTCTATAAAAAAGTAATTATCATGCCAAATAGCAGTAGAAAAACGATATTCACTACCATTTCCATTGACAAGGAAACGGCAACTTTGGTAGAGAAGATATGCAAACGCTATTCGCTGAAAAAGAGTGAAGTTGTAAAGTTGGCGTTCGGGTATATAGATAAGGCACATATCAACCCATCCGAAGCACCTGAATCCGTAAAATCGGAACTAGCGAAAATAAATAAGAGGCAGGATGATATTATCCGCTTTATCCGTCACTATGAGGAAGAACAACTGAATCCGATGATACGGGCTACAAACTCTATCGCTTTGCGTTTTGATGCTATCGGAAAAACTCTAGAAACTCTTATTCTCTCTCAACTGGAAGCCAGTCAGGAGAAATGCACTGCCGTACTCAAAAATTTAAGTGAACAGTTCTGTAATCATGCCGATGTGATAAACAACCAGTCCAAACAGATTAATGCACTTTATCAGATACACCAACGGGACTATAAGAAACTACTCCACCTGATACAACTTGATTCGGAACTTTCCGCTTGTGGGGTGATGGATAGCAAAAGGAAAGAGAATTTAAAAACTGAAATAGGTAATCTGATAAACACATAGAGTTATGCACATAGATTTTGCCCCGCCATCAAATGGAACATATAATAATTCTGGGAGTTGCCGACAGCTAGCAAATTATCTGGAACATGAGGATTTAGAAAGGATGGAGAAAGGCATTTATACCGAAAGCTTTTTCAATCAGACAAAGGACAATATCTATAAATCAAAAGTTATAAAAGATATAGATAGTAATATCGGGCAACTGCTGAAAACGGATGCTAAGTTTTATGCTATTCATGTCAGCCCATCAGAAAAGGAACTCCGAGCAATGGGTAATAGCGAACAAGAACAAGCCGAAGCGATGAAACATTATATCCGTGAAGTGTTTATACCCGAATATGCCAAGAATTTCAACAAAGGGCTATCCAAAGCAGATATAAAGTTTTACGGCAAAATACATTTCAGTCGGGATAGGTCAAACAACGAGCTGAATATGCATTGCCATTTGATTGTCAGTCGAAAAGACCAAAGTAACAAGAAAAAGCTATCTCCGCTTACCAACCACAAGAACACTAAGAAAGGAACAATTAATGGTAGTTTTGACAGAAAGAATCTATTCCTGCAAGTAGAACAGGGATTTGATAAGCTGTTCTTTTATAATCGGATACAGACAGAATCATTCGATTACTATAACAGGATGAAAAATTGTAATGTCTCTGATCAACTCAATATGCAGGAACAGCTGATTTCCGATGAAAGTAGAATGAATACAAATGAGAAGATAGAACTGAGTGAACATAAGCAAGACAACAGCGTGGTAAACCAGCAGTCAGCAAGTCATGATAATAAGAAAAAGAATAATCAATGTTTCAATCTTTCCAAATTGGATTTATCCTATGCGTTGAGCTTGTTTACTCCTATGCCTGAAAAACAAGAAATCTTTTCAAAAAGAAAAAAGAAAAAGCCTAAACAAGCATTCAAACGATAGTTATCCATTCTATATTTAGGAACAAGGCATATCTCAAATCTGAAACAGCGTATTGTCAGTTTATGCTGATAACGGAGAGGTTGCTGACACAGTTCTAATTACAGCCTCAAACAGCATAGGCAAACCCTTCAAGTTTAAGAACACTTCTCCCTTGTGAGCAAAAAGAGTATCCCATTACAGCATTGCTTAATTCAACTTTTCCATAAGAGAGATCTTTAACAGATTAATAAATAAATGTTTAGGTGATTTATAAAGCATTTGTAATCTGGTCTATCAAGATTGAAAAACGTTTTTCCCTTTTCTTTAAAGTTTTGATTTCGCATTGCCATACAGTTATGACTTTCCACCTTAATGTCTCTAATTCATCAGCTTTTTTGCTATCTCGTTCTTTGTTTGCTTCTATTTTTGTTTCCCAATAATTTAAATTACTTGTAGGTAGATGTCCAGCACGACAAGAATGTCCATGCCAAAAGCAACCATGAACAAAAATCACAACTCTATATTTCGGAAGAACAATATCTGGTGTTCCAGGCAATGTTTTCACGTTAATTCGATATCGAAACCCTTTGGAGAACAAAAAATGTCTAACAATAATTTCAGGCTCAGTATTTTTGTGCTTTACTTTTGCCATTAGTTGGGAACGTTTGTTTTTATCTAAGTTATCCATAATATCTAATTTATTCACAAATATAATTATTTTTTCGCAATTGCGAAAAAACCTAATTCTCTCTACAATACCTTAATCTGAGATATTTTTCGTAAATTTGCCCAATATTATTTTGCCATAAAAGAAAAATGTATTATATGCCAACTAAAAATAAAATAGGGGTGATTGACTTATTCTGCGGAATAGGTGGGCTAAGTCATGGTATGTACAAGGAGGGTCTTGATATAATTGCAGGATTCGACATTGATGATACGTGTAAGTATGCATATGAAAAAAATAATAAATCCACATTTTACAATCAAGATATTAAAACAGTAACAAAAGAACAAATAAGCAGTCTCTTTAAAGGGTATGATATTAAAGTTTTGGCAGGTTGTGCACCTTGTCAGCCTTTCTCTTCTTATGCATTTAAAGTAAAAGATAAGGATAAGAATAAATACGATCTGTTATATGAATTTGGACGTATTGTAGAAGAAGTTTTACCTGATATCGTAACGATGGAGAATGTTGCACAAATTCTATCATTTAAGCAAAAGCCTGTTCTAAGCGATTTTGTAAATCTGTTAGAGAGAAACCAATACTATGTTGATTTTAAGATAGTATATTGCCCAGATTATGGAATTCCGCAGACGCGTAAACGTATAGTATTGCTAGCATCTCGATTAGGTGAGATAAATCTTATACCATCTACACATAAAAAAAAGAATTATAAAACTGTCAGGCAGACAATTGGAAAATTACCTCCTATAGAGGCTGGTGAAATATGCCCGACTGACCCTCTACATAGAGCACGCTCTTTATCTGAACTTAACCTGAAGCGAATCAGGGCAACCCCAATAAAAGGTAGTTGGAGAGATTGGGATAAAGACTTAATATTAAATTGTCATAAAAAAGATTCAGGAAAATCTTTTGGAAGTGTTTATGGAAGAATGGATTGGGACGAACCTGCTCCTACGATGACGACCTTATGTACTGGTTTGGGGAATGGTAGATTTGGGCATCCTGAACAAAACCGTGCAATTTCGTTAAGAGAAGCAGCAATGTTTCAAACATTTCCGAAAGGATATAAATTTTTTTCACCCAAAGAAAGTATTTCCATAACAAAAGCATCAAGATATATAGGTAACGCAGTCCCCCCAAAATTAGGAAAGGTGACAGCTAAAAGTATTCTAAACCATTTAAAAAAAATATATGAGCAGTAACGAGGAAATTCTCAAATGGAGATTTGACATTAGTACATTTCGATTAATTGGTAGAGAACTAATAACTGATAGAATCACAGCCTTATTTGAGCTCGTGAAGAATTCTTATGATGCAAATGCAAAACGTGTTAATGTTATTTTTAAAAATATTACTCCAATATCTATTATGGATAGAAACGGGAATATCATAGCTGCGCCTAATCCAGATTGTAGGATCATAATACAAGATAATGGTTATGGAATGTCATTCGAAGATATTCGAGATAAATGGATGGTTATTGGAACTGCTAGTAAAAGAAAGAAACCATATTCTCCTGAACCATATAATAGAAGATGTGTAGGTGAAAAAGGAATTGGTAGATTTGCTGTTGACAAATTAGGAGACAAGGTTAATATTATCACCAAAAAGGAAGGTGGAAATCAATGGCTAAATGTAGAAGTAGACTGGAGAGAATATATTAAAGAAGAAGATTCGGATGAAATAAAATTATTTACAGATGTTGAAAACAAATTCAAATACGAAATTGGGGAAATAAACGCTAGTGGAACGACATTGAACATTTCAAATATTAGAGATATTTGGACAAAACAAGATATATTGAGATTTTCAAAGGAAGCAGGTAAAATAGTTTCTCCATATATTAGGTTAAATCCAGAATTTAACATTTTTGTGACAGCAGAAGAGGTGGGAATTGTAGAAGAACTTGCTAAACCCGAGAAAGTTGATTTTGCAACATTGGAATGTTCTATCTTGTTTGACAAAGTAAATAATAAGCAGCAATCTCTCTATTTTAACTCTAAGAAAAAGGTTATTGATATAAAAGAAACTCCTATAAAAAGTTTTGGTGGTATTACTTTTAAACTTTATTACTTCGATGAAAGTGCTAGAAAAAGCTACAATCGAGTTTATAGAAGTGAAAACAATAAAATAGATGGAGTTAAAATTTACCGAGATGGCATAATCACCACACCTTTTGCCGAAGCTGAAGCTGACCAAAATAAAAAAAGAGATATATTAGGAATTGATAAAAGATTGTGGCAAGATTTATTTAATAAAGTAAGCACAAGGGAAATTATAGGAATTGTAGATATCTCAAAAAAGGAAAATCCTTCAATTATAGATTCAACAAATAGGCAAGATTTTATAGATAACCAAGAATACAGAGACTTAAAAGAGTTTATCATAGAACAACTTGTCGCTATAGAACAATTTAAAATTTTTAAAAGAGAATTACGCAAAGCCAATGTAAAATCGGAATTTGAAAGAGCTAAACAAGAAACAGATTTATTTACTGAGTCTTTAGAGCTATTAATAAAAGAAAATCCATCTTTAGAACCTGTTTTAAAAACAGCCGTTGAACAAGCAAAGAAAACTTCAACGTCTGTAAAAAAAGCAGAAAAGGTATATCAAGAAGCAGAAAAAGAGTTCATAAGAAAAGAAAACATATACTTGAGTTTAATGTCTCTTCAGCAATATGCAGCTAATTTGGCTCATGCAGTAAGAACATCTTTGAGTAAGGTTAAGGGGGGGGCAGAGTTTTTTTACAAACGCTATCCTAATCCGTCTTTAGATGAATATTTTAGAAAATATTCTCAACGAATTTATTCAGAAATGAAAACTTTGAATAAAGTCATTGATTTTATGCTGAGTTACGCTAAATCAGATTTGGAGTTTGAGGATTTGGAGATGAATAAATTACTCGAAGAGATATTTATGTCTAATGAGGTAACTTTTGATACAGAAGGTATTTTGCCCATAATTGAAATCAGAGACAAATTTGTTATTCATTGTAATAAACAATTTTTTGTTGATATTTTACAAAATTTAATTGCTAATTCAGTAAAAGCACTAAAACAAAACTCAAACAAAATAATAAAATGTTCAACATATATTGAAGCTGATAGATTTATAATATTTTTTTCAGACAATGGTTCTGGCATTCCAATTGATAAAAGAGATAAAGTAATGGAATTATACTACACTACAACAGCAGATGAGGGCGGTGCTGGATTAGGTTTATATATAGTTAAAACAAGAATTGAATCATTAAAAGGAAGTATATCCATTATAGATAGTGAATTTGGCAATGCTGGAACTACCTTTAAAATAGAATTTCCATTACGAAAAGAACAAAAGATATGAATACAGAACAATTTGAAATTGTGATTATTGATGATAATCCCAAAGAGCATATAAAAGACAATTTGAGATTGGAATTTCCCAATGCTACAATTGAAGAATATACTTCGGCAAAAAAAGGTGCAGAATATATATTTCAAAATTTGGACAAGAAAAGAATAGTTTTTCTTGATTATAAGTTTGGAGCTAATGATTGGCAAGGCTTGGATGTCCTGAAAAAAATTCGGAATAAGACATCGCTTCTTTACATCATCCTAATGACAGCTGAGATAGTAAATATAAAACGAGAAGAATTAATTGAATTAATATCCGACGACGGAGTTTCTTTAATAAGTTGTGACGAAGATTATGAAGTATATATTAAACTTGTAGAGAAATATTTATCTTTTATGAATGCAAAACTAGACTGTGTTCTTGAACAATGGATAATTAATCATCCTTCGGATAAAGATAAAACATACATTATTGAAGGTAATAAGCATTATTCTTTAAATGATATACTTTGTGAAATAAGAAATCAAACTTCTTTCGGTAAAGAAGTTGAAAAGAAAATGTTAAGTCTTACGGTACATTTATTAACTCAAAGTAAAGAGGATATACAATGATTGAGGATATAATAATTGCATATAATGACAGTCCTAACGAAGAGTCTAAACATTTTTTTGAGACTTGTGCTGATATCATTAGACAAAAAGCTGTAGATGCAGGCCTTAATTACCATAACATCGATAGCTCTAAATTAAATAATCCTGAGATAGAAACCAAGATAAATACTTTCAACTCTACTTTTATTCTTTCAGCCTTTTCTCATGGATCAAAGACAGCTTTACACAATCATGAATTAGAAGAATACATATCAACTCAAACCAATAATTACATATTTAGTGGAAATATTGTATATACTTTCGCTTGTGAATGCGGATGTGATCTAAAAGAAGATTTAGAAAGAAAAGGTGTAGCTTCTTTCTGGGGATATACTAAAAAAGTCAAGATTCGTCCATATGATGATCGTTTCATCACTTGTGCTACAGAGGGATTGGTTGCATTACTAGAAGGGAATACACTAGAAGAATCTAAAAATAGAATGATTGATAAGTATGATAAAGCAATAAACTCTTTATATCAAGAATCTTTTCTACAAGCCGCATTTTTATTAGAGAACAAAGAATCTTTTGTTGTTTATGGAAATGATGGATTGAACATTTACGAAATGTAACATACTTTATTCTCAAAAGTTTTTGCATCTATTTTAATATAAAATTATTCAACATCTTTCCCAATATAAATTTGCGCAAGTAAATATGTTTATAGCAAACAAAATAATAATGAGTAATCTGTAAAAATCTAAATTTAAGAAAATATAAAGGGCTGACTACCAATAGAGGTCTGATTAAGGAAATTTTCTGGAAATTGTTGTGTAAAACCGCTTTCCTATTTTGCAAACTCAAGAAAAATACTTATTTTTGTTCCAGTATTCTCCATGAGCAAACTACCGCAAAAGCACGTAACAAATTAGTGGGATAATTCATGGGATATGCTTGAAGCTAAAAATATAAAGTTTTAAATATCAGCGTGGTAACTCAGCAAGGAGAACCCCAGACGATATATAAACAATGAGATATTTGAAAAAAGGATCGTTCTTATAGTAAGCAAAACGATAAAACATAATCGTGTGCTAAATCATGTGGATTTCCAAATGGAAGAAACTATAAAACGGTGATAATCAACAGAGAGAAGATAATAGTTCTCTTGCTGGTGGCACCACTTCAAAATAAAAAACGTTGCGAAAGATGATTCGCAACGTTTTTTATTTATCTCCACAAACTATATTAGTAACCTTTTTATGGTTCAAACTAGTACTTCAACAAAGTAGAAAATCCCGTAATAACCGAACTGAACTAAAGACATAACCGGAATTATATTTTTCTAACTGCTCACAGTCTGTCGATGCAGCCCATGCCGCTGACAAACACTGTATCTTTACGGAATTGCATGCCTCGATATCAGAAACCGCATCTCCTACATATATCATTTCATTCGACTCAAAGCCATAATATAATGATATGTCCTTCATTGCTTCTGATTTTCTGTTCTTTTCAGAAGAGCCGGTTTCTATTCGGTCAAAACACCCATCCATACCAAATTGTTTCAATGTAATATCACAACTTCTTATACCTTTCCCCGTAATAAGAACTACTATTACATTTCTTTCATGTAATTGCCCGATCAATGTTTTCATCCCTTCAAATGGCTTGGGACATAAAATGGCATGCATTTCTTCATAAATTACATAGAAATCATTTAATGCCTTCTCCCGACTATCACCGTAAACCACTTGATTGATCATACCTTCTTCATTTAATCCGAAGGTCCGCGCTATCTCGTCATCTGATAGTTCATGATCTACATAAGGAGTAGTTGCCTCTCTGAATGCTGCTAAACATAGCGGAATAGTATCCCCTATCGTACCATCCAGATCAAAAGCTACCAGCCGGATCATATTTTTCAGATTTATTGATTTGACGAATCACCCTACATGGGTTTCCAACAGCCAGACTGTTTGCAGGAACATTTTTGGTAACAACACTTCCGGCACCAATAACACTTCCCTTACCAATAGTAACCCCGGGCAATATAATAACTCCACCACCGATCCAGCAACCATCTTCAACAGTGACCGGAAGTGCAAATGTATGACGGACATATCGAACTCCCTCCGGTGCCTCAACAGGTGTTAACCGTTCATTCAAATCAATGGGATGCGTTGCCGTATAAATCTGGACATTAGGAGCAATCAGTACATTATTACCAACTGTAATCTTATTGCAATCGACAAACACACAGCCTATATTTACCGTAACATTATCACCAATATGAATATTACATCCATAATCGCAGAGAAAAGAATGTCCTACGGAAACCTCTGTTCCGATACTACCGAACATTTCTTTCAGAATCGCATATTTTTCTTCTTTTTGTTCATAAGACAGTGAATTGTATCTCATCAACAAACGGTGAGTTTTTCCTTTTAGTTCTAGAAAAACCGGAGCATGGCAATCATACCATTCACCAGCCAAGCATTTCTCCATCTCTGTTTTCATTCGTTCCCTCCCATGCGGATTTATAAGAAAGTAACAATTTCATCCTTGTCCTTTCGGGTAGTAAAGTGATCAGGTTGCTCTTGGATATATCCCAATGATACAATAGCTACCGGATATCTTTCGGACGACAGCCTGAAATTAGCTTTAAACAATTCCGGATCAAAGTTGCACACCCAACAACTTCCCAGCCCTATTTCGGCTGCGGCTAAACAGATATGCTCTGTAGCAATAGCAGCATCGATATCCGCATGATTTTTGTTATCGGATTTACGTACCCATGCTATCGATCTATCGGCACAAACAACAATGTATACCGGTGCCCGTGCGAACCATTCTCTATTATAACATTGCCGTAAATTCTGTTTTTGTTCTTCACTGACCACCACCATGAAATGCCAAGGCTGATAATTAACTGCAGAAGGAGCTAAACGGGCACATTCAATGATATAGTCGATTTTATCCTGTTCGACCCTGTCTGACTTATAATTTCTCACCGAGAAACGTTTTTTTGTAAGTTCTAAAAAGTTCATATCTTATCAATTTTTAATATTTAAAGCAAAGTTATACCATTTTCAGGTCTATTATTATGTATTACTTTTCGTTATATCGGTAAAATTACGTTTTTTAGACTATATTTGTCTTATGAAAAGAGAAAACTTACATCAACCGTTTGAGATTAGTTTCAGTGAGTTTGACGAGTCAATGCTAAAAGAACACGACCATACTTTTTTTGAGTTGGTCTACATCTTATCGGGTACAGGTATCCAATGGATTAACAATAATAAATTTTCTTATCACGACGGACACCTATTTATGATAACTCCCGGAGACTCGCATTCATTTGAAATACATTCCACTACTAAGTTTATCAATATTAAGTTCAATGATATCTACATTCATTCCGCTGTTTTCGGTACAGAAAACATAAAACGATTAGAATTTATCTTACAGCATGCCAACCACCAACCTGGCTGTATTTTACGAAATCGAACAGACAAACTACTCGTAAAACCTATGATTGAAGCCATCATCAGGGAATACGTCAATAGAAACTTATATAGCAAAGAAATCATAACACAACTGATAAACACCATAATAATAGTCGTTGCACGCAATATCGCCATGTTTCTGCCTGAACAAGTAAATGAATGCTCCGAAGAGAAATCACTCGGTATACTGCAATATATCCAGACCTACATTTATCAATCCGAGAAAATCAAAACGAAAACTATCAGTCAACATTTCGGCATTTCAGAGAATTATTTGGGACGTTACTTTAAAAAACACACAAACGAAACAATGCAACAGTACATACTGAATTATAAACTGAAACTGGTAGAAAACAGATTATTGCATAGTGAAATGAGAATCAGCGAGATTGTAGCAGAGTTAGGCTTCACCGATGAAAGCCATCTAAATAAACTATTTAAAAAATACAGAGGTTGCAGCCCCACAAATTTCAGAAAGAATAATGCAGTATAGCCCCAATAATAAGTTATACAAGTTTCAGACGCCCTATTCGTCTGATATGCCCGATATCTTCTCCTTCTTTACATTTTCCTTTTGTTGCTCTCTATACTGTCGCGGAGGCATGCCATACCTTTTCGAGAACAGTTTATAGAATGTTCCGCGGTTGTTGAATCCGGTCTGGTCCATAATCTCTTCAATAGTAAGATTCTTGGCTATTAACAGCCGTTCTGCCATTGTTAGACGGTATTCCTTAATGATATCAGCAGGAGACTGTTCGGTTATCGGTTTTAGTTTCCGGTAGAACTGGCGGGTACTATACCCCATCTCACTACTTAGCAATTCCACTTGTAAATCGGGATTTGCAATATTCTTCTCTATAATCTCGAGCATTTTATCCAGGAACTCCTGATCTTCTTTATGTATACAATTGCCATGTTCCATAGTGAAGGAACTGAAAATAGAGCTATAATATTCTTTCAAGTCTGCCTCCCGTTTGATGAGACGATAAACGATTTTCTCCAGATACTTCACGTTAAAAGGTTTGGTAACATAGGCTTCTGCTCCTGACTCGATGCCCTTTACCTGATCGTCTTCGTGATGTAGGGCGGAAAGGAGGATCAGTGGAATATGACTCCATAATTTGTGTTGCTTTATCTTCTGAGCAAACGATAGTCCATCGATACCGGGCATCATGACGTCTGAAATAATTAAGTCGGGTTGCTTCTGCTCCAGACTGCTCAATGCATCTTTTGCATTATCAAAAGAGCGCACATTGTATTTGTCTGCAAAAAGTTCTGAAACGAACCATAACATGGAATTATCATCATCAATAACCATGATGGTCCGTTTACCCATATCAAACTCTATGGCAGTCTTTTCTAAAACAATAGGTTCCTCCGTAGCCGTATGTAATAGTCCGGTTTCATAAGTAGTTTGTGTAGTGTCCCGTTCAGTTATGGGAAGATTGGGCAAGGTAACGGTGAATGTTGTCATTTCATAGAGAACACTATTTACGCTGATTTCCCCATTCAACTGCGTAATCATGCTCTTACAAATAGCTAATCCAAGTCCTGTCCGAGAATTCTTACCGTTCATCTCAACAGAATCCAATATTTTATAACGATCGAATATTTTGGATAAATTTTCTTTGGCTATCCCTTTTCCAGAATTGGATATACAAAAAATTAACGACTGGTTTTCCACTTTCAACTCTATTGTGATAATTCCTTTGTCGGGCGTGTACTTAAAAGCGTTGGATATTAAATTGCTGACAATCTTATTGAAGCAGCTGATATCCGTATTCCATTCAATGCCCGGAGAAATATGTAACTGATAATTCATTTCTTTATTTTCAGCCAGTTCTTCGAAAGATTCCGCTATGCTTCTAACCTTTTCCGACACGGATAACTGCTGAATAGAAAGTACTTTATTGCCGGTTTCCAATCTGCGAAATTCAAGTAACTCTAAAATCAGATTATTCAGTTTTTCAGTATTTTGTTGTATCATCTTTGCATACTTCTGAGTGTATGCGTCAATCTCCGGATTGGCAAGTATCTTCTCACAAGGACCATAAATCAGAGTCAGTGGCGTACAGAATTCATGAGTGATATTAGTGAAAAAACGCAATTTTGATTCGTAGATTTCTTCTTTCTTCTCCCGGTTCATCTTGTCCAACATACGGTGTTGTTTGCGACGGTATATATAAATGAGCCTATATATCCCTGCAGTGCACAACAGTGCAAATAGAATGAAATATACCATATAGGCCAGCGGACTGAGATACCACGGCGGAGTGATACGAATAATGACGGATTGTGTTTGGCTTTCTTGCCCGTTTATATTGTTTTTGTATTTTACTAATAAAGAATATTCACCCGGAGCAAGATTAGAGAAAATAGCGCTGGTGGATGTTCCGTTTTCTATCCATTGGTTGCTCATTTCTTCAAGCTTATAATAAAAAGAATAGTTGTTGCCATTGATGTAATCAATAGCCATAAAATTTAGCTGAAAGAAGTTTTGACTGTAATCCAGTTGAAGGATTGTTTTACCTTCCTTTTCATAAAGAAACTTATGAATATTGTGTTCTTTGCCAAAGATAGACAGTCCTTTCAGGGTGATTTGCGGCATATACTCTTCGGTGATACAGTCATTTGTCTGAATGGAAATAAAACCATTTGTACCTCCAAAAAACAGTGTTTCCGAAACGACATCTTTATAGAAAGCACCATCACTGAACTCGGTGATTTCCAATCCATTTCCACTGTTATAGGTTTGCCCTGTACGAGTCTCGGGGTTGAAGCGTATCAATCCCTGGTTGGTACTCAACCAAAGATCGCCTTGGTGGTCCTCTAAAACTCCGTGTACAGTGTTATTTAAAAATAAGTCCGCTTTCGTATATAAGGAATCATCTTGTTCAAGATGCAACAACCCCGAGCTAGTTCCTAACCAATAACCTTTTGCGTTTTTGTAAATAGCAAAAATGTCGTTAGCTGTCTGACTGCTTACAATACTGTCAAAACGATGCGGAATCATTTCCCCTGTCTCTACATTCATGCGATATGCACCGCAACCACGATTGCCAAACCAAAGTATGGAGTCGTTTTCCTGATAAGAAGTAAAGAAATAGTTCGAAGCCATACGCCCGTTATCAATAACAGTACGGGAAGCAGATTTTACAGTAGGAGTAGCAGTAGAAGCATCAAAGATAACTTTTACAATGCCTTCACCTACCGTAGATACCCATAAGGTCGTATCATTCGGTTGTTTTATAGAATGCACATACTTCACTTTTTCTCCATTGGCAATGATAGGCAGTTCTTTTAATTGCCTGCTTAAGTACGAATAATAATTAATTCCATTTTCGGTTCCGATCCACAATTTATCTTTGTATCCGGGAGCAAAACAATAGACGGAATTATCTGCCAGCGCACTATTATATGGTGTAATCCGATCAGACGACATAGGCATACTGTTATCCGGAGTATACTTTTTAACGCGGAGTATCCCACTTCCTTTGGTTCCTATCCAAAGCGTTTGCTCCTGATCGTAGTAAAGAGCCCTAACCGGATTACTTATTTGATATACAGGAGTGTCTAAAAGAGTATTGGTAATAGAAAAGGTGTCATTATAATACATGTATACACCTTGTCCGTCTGTCCCTATCCATACAATATCTTGAAATTTATCTTTCATCAGACAGAAAATACCGGAATGTATTTCTGTTTTCTGTATCTGATATTTCATCTTTTGAGAGGACATATATTTTAGAACAATGAGACCACTGTTTTTGAAACCGATGTAGTAATCGTTTTTTTGCTTGATGATGGAAGATACTTCCCCATGCACTTCAATTTGACTTCTTAGATCAGCTATATAGTATGCTTGCCGGTTATTAAAATCATATTCGTAAAGAGCGTAGGTTTCGTCAATAAAGTAAGCCATATCTTTCTCGGCAAAGGCATGGTATAATTTACACGAATGCGTAAAAAGATTCTTACGGGTTAATGTCAGCCCCTGTTTTGTATTCTCAATACGATAACTTTGAGTCTCTTCATTGGAGGTAAATATCCATAAAATATCGTTTGAATCTACAGTCATAGAGAGTACATGGCTAAATTCAAGATTGGGAATTTCCAATCTATTGAAAGATTGTGCTTCTCGCTGATAATAATAAAGATAGCCATCATCTTTCAGAATAAAAAGCATGTCATCCTTATTGTTAGCCATAAAGTATTGCCCTTTGAATTCAGTGAAACTCTGACTGGTCTGTTGCTTGGTATCTAAGCGATTCAATCCATAATTAGTCTGCACCCATAATATATCCTTCTCCGATTCGATGATTTGATTTATCAAGTTTCCGGAAAGTAAGGTTTTGGAAGAGTTTATTGGGGTATACAAATGTATGTCGGTTCCATCAAAGATATTCATGCCATCGCAAGAGCCGATCCAAATGATGCCCCGATCATCCTGATAAAGAGAGAGAATAGCACTATTTGAAAGACCATCTCTATTGGAAAATTGTCTCAAACTGTATGCATGAACCTCCAAAGGCAGGCAAAATAGTAAGCAAAGAAAATACAGTAGTGACAAGTATGTTCGATAAATGTATTTCATGTTAGATATAATGCATTAGTGGGTTCACAAAGATAATACATGCCGGACAAATAATTCTCAAGTGCATGATAAATGTTTTCTCCCGAAGAGATTGCCATTTCTATCAAAATAGTATCCGAATCCGGACTTGCTCCAAAACTTCTCCCTGCAAAGCAATATGAAAGGAGAGAAATGATGCAACCAGTCCGGATTGGATAAAGATCGAGATAGGATTATCACTCAATGACAGAGGCAAATCCTCCGTTACGTGCCAGACGCACTATTATTTTATCTCCTTTTTTAAGAGTATATTCTTTTTTTCTGTAATCCATAGCTTGTCGGTTAGCATTAACCCCATCCTCAAAAGAAGTCATCCGATAAGATTGTCCTTCTTTCAGGAAGTCAAAATCCAATTCAAAGGTTCTCTCTTGCTGTCGGTTGTTAGTCATGCCACCGATATACCACTTATCTCCTTTACGTTTTGCCACAATCACATATTCCCCAGCCTTAGCTTTCAAAGCAATGGTTTCATCCCATGTCTGCGGGACTTGAGTAATATATCGGGTACATTCGTCATTGCGATAGTAAAGTGTAGGATTGTCCGCCATCATCTGCAACCCACTTTCGAAAATGACAAATAAAGCCATTTGGTAAGCTCGTGTACCTATACTGGCTGAATTAGGACGTTCGGAACAATAAATTTCCGGTTGCATACTAAGCATGGCACCCGGCGTATAGTCCATTGCACCAACCGCATTTCTCATAAAAGGCAGATATATGCTGTTGTCCGGTCGACATCCACCCATTTGTTCCATTCCTCTTACGCCCTCATAAGACAATACATTCGGATACTTATATTCCAATCCGGCAGGCTTAAATGCCCCATGAAAATCGACAAACAGATGGTGCTTGGCAGCCTCTCGGGCTACTCTTTCATAATAATTCACCATCCACTGGTCACTTCTGTCCATGAAGTCGATTTTGACTCCCTTCACACCCCATTTCTCGAAAGTCTCAAACAGCCCGAAATTGTTTTCTACAGTGAGCCATGTCAACCAAAGCACAATGCCTACATTTTTTTCTTTGCCATAACGAATGAGTTCATGCACATCTACCGCAGGATTTGGTGTATAGGGATCACGGGTACTCATAGCCCAGCCCTCGTCCATAATAATATATGGTATACCATAATTAGCAGCAAAATCAATAAAATATTTGTAAGTATCGAGATTGCATCCTGCTACAAAATTAACATCCGGTCCGTAGGGAGTAGCACCGTTCCACCATTCCCAGCTTGCCAATCCGGGCTTAATCCAGGAAGTATCTTCCAATATGTTCTTTTCGGCCAATCTATAAGACATCGTATTCTCAATGAGTTGGCTATCTTCTGTACTAATTACAAAATAGCGCCAAGGGAAATTACGCTTTCCACTGGTTTGTGCTATATAGTCGGCTTCTTTCAGTATTTTGACACTCCGATCACCGTCTTCTCCAAATTCAAGAGGTACTTTGGGAAATACAGAAACCATACCATTGCTGCCATTACTTTTCAGAAAAACAGCCGGATAATCGGTTAGTGATGTTTCACTGATTAATATCTTACTTCCTTTTTGAGTATCAATCAGAATTGGCAATAAAGCCATTGAGGCAGATGATTTCCATTCTTTGCTATACAAATGGGTATATTCTTCTTCATAAGCCGTTTTAAAACTTCCGGACTGTTGCATGTGTAGCAAATAATTATCAGGGAAGTTCACTTGGAGGGTCTCATTCTTCACATTGATCATTCCTTTTTTATTGGTTATAAAACGGTAGGCAATTCCGTCATTGAAGGCACGAAACTCTACGGAATAACCTCCTTTGAAGTCTAGAAGAAGTTGGTTGTACCGATTACTTACAGACGAAAATTTCAATGGAATAACAGGCTTTAAAGACTCGTCTATATTCTTATGGCTTACTTTAGTCATTTTAGGATTCGTTCCCAATTCCTGGTCACCGATTTCCATTGCAAGGTGACACTGCTTTAACAATGTCTCATTCCGGCAAATGACATCGTAGTAGATTTTATCTGAAAGATTCACTGAAATCTGAATATTCCCATCCGGCGAAGCCAGCTTGTGTATGTTCTGTCCCTGAACATACAAAGAAATACTGAAAATTAATAGCAGCAGTAATTGTTTTTTCATACTAAATGATGTGTTTTAAAGTTTTATTGTTTGCAAAATTAGCACATAAATAGAACATTCTGTTCTGCATTTGTGACATATATGTATTCATTTATGTCATTATGGGTTCTATATACTTTAATGTCATGTATTTAGGTGCGTTTTTAAGTATAGATTTCTATCTTTGTACAAATGAATAAAACTAAAATAATGTGTATATCAAAGTAAAAACGAAAGGGTATGAAAAACAAATGTATGCTAGTTGTAATTTTACTGATCTTGTCAGGTACAGCATTTGCAAAAATTGTGCTGCCACCTATTTTCTCTGATAATATGGTGTTGCAGCAACAAACCAATGCTCCCATTTGGGGTGAAGCGCAGCCTATGAAAACTGTAAAAGTAACCACCTCATGGGATGGGAAGACGTATGCAGTTCAGGCTGATAAAGCAGGAAAATGGAAAGTAACTGTTCACACGCCTGTTGCCGGAGGACCATACGAGATTGCCTTGACAGATGGTAAGAAAGTAAGTTTAAAAAATGTGATGATTGGCGAAGTATGGATATGTTCGGGACAATCGAATATGGAAATGCCATTAGGGGGATGGGGAAAGATTACAAATTACCAGAAAGAAATTGCAGAAGCCGGACACTCTAATATACGACTCCTGCAAATAGAACAAATCAACAGTACCCAACCGGAAACGAATATAAAAGTCCGCAATGACAGTTGGCAGGTTTGTTCACCGATAACCATCCCTGAGTTTTCTGCTACAGCTTATTTCTTTGGCAGAGAAATCTCAGAGAAACAAAATGTTCCGGTTGGCTTGATACATACTTCTTGGGGAGGCACAAACGTTGAATCCTGGATAAGTGGAGAAGTCTTGAAGGAGATACCGGAATTTGTGAAAACAGTAGAGTCCATTCAGAAGATGCCGGGTGATAAGAAAATACTCAAAGCAGAATATTTAAAGGAGCTCACTGCCTGGAATAACCGTGTGGACGAAGGTTTTGCTGAAGGAAAACCGGTGAGAGCTGCTGCATCATTAGATGACAAAGATTGGGAAAGTATGAATTTCCCGGGTGAAGTGGGTCCACAATTGGCCGGCTTTGATGGAGTTATGTGGGTTAGAAAAGAAATCGAAATTCCCGCTAGTTGGGCAGGTAAAGATATACAACTATCCCTGGGGGCTATTGATGATAATGATATTACTTATTGGAATGGAATAGAAATAGGCCGTACAGATGGGCCGACTCTTCAACGCAAATACATCATTCCGGAAAAAATGGTAAAGGCTGGAAAAGCAATATTAGCCATTCGAGTCTTGGATACAGGTGGTAACTGTGGCATTTGGGGAGACCTTTATCTTCGCTCTACAAATGATGAACAGATTAGTCTGTCCGGTGATTGGAAATATCAAGTTGCTGCGGATACTCATAAGGTAGGGGCACTTCCGGTAGACAGATCCGTAGATCCCAATTTACCGACTTCCCTTTATAATGCAATGATTCATCCACTGATATCTTATGGTATTCGAGGAGCAATTTGGTATCAGGGTGAGAATAATTCTTCCAGAGCCTATCAGTATCGGGAACTTTTCCCATTGGTAATAGAGAATTGGCGCCGGGATTGGAAACAGGATTTTCCATTCTATTTTGTGCAACTGGCCAATTTTATGCATGAAGTTTCCCAACCGGCAGAATCAGAGTGGGCAGAGCTTCGTGAAGCACAAATGCGTGCATTGGCAGTAGGCAATACCGGTATGGCTGTAATAATAGACAGAGGTGACGCCAACGACATTCACCCTAAAGATAAACAAACCGTAGGACATCGACTGGCTTTGATTGCCCGTGCCAAAACATATGGGGAAAAACTACCTTATTCCGGCCCGATCTATCGCTCCCATCAGATTGTAGGAAATAAGATAATTCTTTCTTTTGATCATACCGATGGTGGATTGAAAAGTAGCGATGGCAAGGAGTTGAAAGGCTTTGCTATAGCCGGGCGCAATCATGAATTCCATTGGGCCAAAGCTGAGATAGACGGAGACAAAATTATAGTCAGTGCACCTGAAGCGGTACCTTATCCGGTTGCTGTGCGATATGCTTGGGCCAATAATCCGGTCTGCAATTTGTATAATGGAGCAGGACTTCCAGCTTCACCTTTCCGAACAGATGACTGGAGAGGAATTACACAAAGGGATTAATTGTTCTCATAAAATACCCTCATCCTTTGTCACTGTTAAACGAAAGGTATGAGGGTATTTTGTAAATGCTGATATATGGTCTCCAAGGGTATCCTGAATGTTACATAAATAAATTACCGGATTACTACTTTCTGCACCCTTGTCGTATGAGATAAACATTTATCGTCCACGTAAACCATAAAACCTTTTCCCCTACCATATTTTTTTCCTTTCTTATCAAAAATAATGGTAATGGTTTTGCCTTGGCAATATATATTATCCAAACAAAAATAGTCCCAACATCCATCAGGAACAAGAGGGTTTATGATAATACTTCCATCTTCCTGCGGACGAACTCCCATTAATCCTGAAATAATCAAATTACAAAAAGAAGAGTGGTTATAATCTTTCCCTCTTTCTACACCACCTTTAGAATCATCCCAAGTTCCGTTTTTCCATGATTTCAGGCGAGTCCTCGATATCCAGTCTCCCGTATAGGGATTGATATTTTCATCAATCCAACAAATCGTATCGTTATTGACTGATAAAATACGATGACTATTACTGTATATGTTCAAAAGACTTAAATAATCTTTTTTAGTGATGATGGGAGAATCATAACTATTGAAATAGTTAGCCATTGCTGCCAGTGTCATGGAAGTCAAATAGGGCCAGCTGGGACCATTCCATTGACATTCGTGTCCTTCGTATGAAATCTTGAAATCAGTGCAACGCTGTTCTACAGTAGTTGGGCCATAGGCTGCTTCAAATCCCTTGGAATCAAATAGTTGTTTCCATGCTATGGAATAGTCATCCGGCGGTATATTATAGAACCAGGGAATGTATCCAAGAAGTTCACGTGCATAAGAGAATTCCATCTTGCCATTTAGAGGTATAACCTTATAGAAATCAGCCTGTTTATCCCATAGCCTCCGGTTTATTATTCCTTTTAACTTATCAGCCTTCTTCTGATAGGTCCGGGCTTCCATGTCACGATCTACTATTGAAGCTATTTTTGCCAACGCAACAGCCTCACCGTACATATAGCTGTTAATGGTAGGACGATAACCACGTCCACCTTCTGACAAATGTCCGGAAACAGACATCTCCATTCCATCCCTGTCGTCAACCTGCCAGAACATTCCAGTCGAATCCCGCTTTTCTTCTTCCCACTTTGCAAAGTTATCTTTTAGCTTGGGATACAAATCGGCCAGTAGCATTTTATCATTGTGAATTAAATAGTAATTGTAGATAGCGTCTGCAGCCCCAAAGCTGTATAGCCTCGGACTCCCGCTACCAGAAAACCAGAAAGAAGCATAATCAGATAAAATTTCAGCGTTTCTCAGCCACCGGCCCTCGTAGAAATGATGGTTAGCCGCACAACTGATGGTATTATACTTTCCGGCCCAAGGAACATCCGGCAAGAATTCAGTAATAACGAACCCGTCAGGAGTCTTCTTTATATGCTTTCTATAAGTCCACCATCGAAAATAATATGTTTTCTCCAGCTCCTTATCCGGACACTCAAAAAATGGAATATTCTTTCTTAAAAAATCAGATGCACCACAGTTAGGGATATCTTGTTTATACAATTCATTATCTTCACGATTGAATTGATTGACGTAAAACTCGATTACTTCCGGAGCATCTTTAATGAGGAAGTTTTGCCCCTGCATGTGCAGGGGCAAAACTATACCTAAAGCTATAAATAACTTCTTTATTTGCATATAGTTTAGAAATTTAAGTCATGATTGTCATAAATAGCCAAACCAATCTGTTCCAAATGTTCATTCCGCCCATTGTACCAAAGCATCCAGCAGTCTTTCTCTTGAATGGCAAATGGCTTGTAAGTGGCACTGGCATCCCACCCACCTTCCGTAGGAGAAATGATCGGGTTTTCGGAGTATCTTTCCCAATCATTGATTCCGTCTTTGGAACGTGCCATTCCTATCTGCGCAAAATTAATGTCATAGAAACCGATATAAAACATTAAATAATCATTTTCGCGTTCTATCACCTGACATGCGGTAACCTTATGCTGTTCCCAACTTTGTGCAGGATCGGCTTTAAATATCGGATTTTTGTCCCATTTGGTCCAATGTAACCCGTCTTTACTCGTTGCATAACCGATAGCATCGGGTTCATATTGTTCTCCTCCGGAATACCACATTTTAAAAATATTCTCGTGTTTATCCCAAATTACATGAGGACACATGACCGCAACTTTCTCCCAAGGCTGTTCCGCTGACAAGACCGGTTCTTTGCTTTGCCGTTCAAAGTTATAGCCGTCTTTACTTATAGCATATCCAATCCATGACTTACCGTCATTTTGTCCCGTATACCACATGTGATACAGTCCGTCTTTGTAAACAACAACCGGACGATTCATGTCAGCCTCCCAACTACTGCCTTCAACAGGTGGCAAAACTATTTGCGGCGCACTCCAATTTTTTCCATCTTTACTTGTGGACAATGCAATACTTTTTTGGGGGCGCCAAGAACTGTACATCTTATAAGAGTCACTATCTTTCAGTACACAAATATCGAATACCGTACCTAAATCGCCACCACCCAAGACAGGATTATTTTCATATTTCACCCATTTTCCTGTGGCCTCCTCTTTTTGTGTTGTTTTCTTTGGGGAGGTAGTACAACTACAAATTCCGATGATGACGGTAAGGCTAATCAATGTCTGAATTACATTTTTCTTCATGTTCATTTTCTGTTTTTTTACCTTGGCTTTTCCCCCTCCCTACAGACAGGGAAAAACAAAGGTATGGATATTACATTAAATTTTTAACTTTAACTATTACTATTTTTCCCAGCCGGGATTCTGTTTCAAGTCAGGATTCAACACCAATTGTTCAGTAGGAATCGGCTGAAGATACGCTTTTGTTGGGTCGAAATGAAAATGTCCGTCCGGAATGTGGCGTTGATAAGGTTCAAAATAACCTTCACTGTCCACCCAGTAGTTGTCCTGATTACGTTCGGGACTCCAATGCCCCACCTTTTCCATGAAATCTGCCTTATTGATTGCGGCGGGAATGTGGAAGTCGTTTTGGAAATACTTCACTAACCAATCCAGGTTTTCAAACTGAGCAGCGTTTGCCCCCTGTATTCTATCGTGATTCCATAAGTGGTGGGCACGCCAACGCTTTAAATCATCGTGGCGGTAACCTTCACATGCTAATTCTATACGGCGTTCACGTCGAATCTCCTGTAGCAGATTGGAAACCGGTACCCCCTCATAACCTCTTGCTGCCGTAAAGTCTCCCTTCGGATCGGTATAACCTACGGAAAGTGTGAGATGTGGCATACCTACCCTATCACGCAGTTTATTAATGGTAATGTCTAAATCATTCTGTGTGATGTTACCCAGTTCGGCTCTTGCCTCTGCATAAATCAGCAGTGCTTCAGCATAACGAAAAATGATACTTCCTTTGATACTTCCCGAAATGGTCTCCTGTTCGTTGGCATCGGGATCAGCACCTTTGGCCAGTTCATATCCTGTGGAACACTTCTCTACACCGGAAAGGGTAATATTCGGCTTTATGAACACAACCGTTGTATCCTTCCCGTTGATAGTTCTCGGACGTCCGGGAGTAAACATTGTTTGTGCCAAGCGTGGGTCACGGTTGGCAACCACATTCAATAGATTAGTATCCCCTGCATAATTTTCGGCCAGGCTTATCGGCAATGCCTGTGTACCGTCTTCACTGATGCAGAGATAGGAATCAACCAATGCCCTGGTCAATCCTACACCGGCACCATTACGTCCGGGATTACGGTTATCATTGTGCCAAAATCCCAGTGAGCGATCAAATTTCTTCCATAGCATAATCTCCTTGCTGCTTGAATAGTCCCAACGGTTGAACAGTGTGTGATAGCCGTCTTCCACGCCCATGTTGTCCAAGTCAAACAACTGGCTGTCAATGACCAACTTCGCCATTCTGGCCGCTTCTTCCATATAAGCTTGTACATTTCCCTCTCCGGCGAAAGGTGTACCGGCATGATACTTTTCCCAAGTGGCTTCGAACAGGGCAATTCGTGCTTTGTATAGCATAGCTGCCTCTTTTGAGACACGTCCGGTCTCCTGCTGACTATATGTCGGTAATCTGTCTATGGCGTCATCCATGTCATTCAGAATCTTATCAGCTAACTCGTGCCGCTTCAGGCGAGGGCCGTACAATTCTCCTGATTCAAGATCCAGTGTTTTATCAATCCAGGGAGCACCGCCAAACTTCCGCAGAAACTGTTCATAGTAGAGCATAGCTCTGAAGAAGTAAGCTTCACCAATGTATTTGCGGGCTTTTTCCGGTTCGGGAGACTTGTCACAGTTATCCAACAAAAAGTTGACACTGCGTATTTTTCCCCATTCAGTAGTTCCCCAGCCTTCGCCACTGGAAGGAACCTGGTGCAAACCTTCAATCAAGTCTTTGTTATCTTGATAATTATCACTAAGCAGGTTATCCGAACCTCGGTCAATATGATAAATATAGTTGTTAGGCGAGCCCCAAAATGAGGTATAAAACTGATTTACGTACAGTTTGCATTCATCTGCCGTATAGGTCAGATTCACATCCGCAATCTGATCCAGTGGGTCTCTTGCCAACCAGTCTTCACAAGAAGAGATTGCCATGCCGGTAAATAGGCAAAGTGTATAGATTAACTTTTTCATCTTTTTGTATTTTTAGAGTTTTAGAATGTAACGTTAACACCAAAGGAAATTGACTTGGAAATGGGATATGCACCGCCCCACGGAGCTTCGGGATCAAAGTTCTCATTAATACCGGAGAAAGTCAGCAGGTTATCTCCACTGAAGTAAATGCGTACTTTTTCCAGCCCTACCTTATTAATAATAGCTCCCGGTAACGAATATCCCAACTGAATATTCTTCAGGCGGCAATAAGCACCAGTGTCCATGTAACGGGTCTGTTTCTGCAAATTCTTACTGGTGCTCCACAAATAGAGTCTTGGTAACCATGGATCCGGATTACTTCCATCCTCACGCCAGCAGTCCAGTGTGTTTTTCCATACATTGGAACCCCATTGCCCACCTCCGAGTCCAAAGGCAACAGGACCTTCCAGCCATAAGTCACGTTTCATGGTTCCTTGTAAGAACATCGAAAAGTCGATACCGTTCCAGTCTGCATTGAAGCCAAAACCAAAATTATAGCGGGGAGTATCATTACCAATGATAGAGAGGTCTCCATGGTCTTCCAGCGTCTGATTTCCATCGTTAATGTTAGGATCATCATCCAGATTCACATACTTGATGTCACCTACAACCCAGTCACCACCAAACTTGTTCTGTACGCCAGAATCGTTAATGGCTTTCGCTTCAGCAGGATCGGTCATTATATGATCGGTGGTATATCCCCATATGGTCCCCATCTTCTTACCTACGTAGTAGTCATATATCAGCCCCTTGGGATTTGAATATTTCAAAACAGTTCCTTGGTAATCTGAAAGATTGAACGATACACTGTAGTTGAATGATTTAGATGCCAGCGAGAACTGGTCTCTCCATCCGAGTGTCAGTTCCCAACCCTCATTACGTATATCGGCATTGTTCGTATCAGGAGAGTTTACACCCAGCACGGCAGGCAAAGTGACACCCTTTGTAATAAGTCCAATAATATCTCTTCTGTACCAGTCGAACGACATAGTAAGCCGATTGTTCAGTGCGGCGATGTCAACGCCAAAGTCCAAAGTACGATTCTTCTCCCATGTATTATAGGCAATCATATTAGGAGCACCAAAGGCACTGATTCGTTTGTCACCCATAATATAATCGGTCGTAGCGTTATAAGGTACGGTAGAGATATATTGGTAATTTTTTCCCCGCATATTGCCCAATTCTCCCCAAGATCCTCTTAAACGTAATTCGGAAAGTATCGAAGTATAAGGTTCGAAGAAAGCTTCCTTAGCCACATTCCAACCGGCGGAAAAAGCTGGGAAAGTTCCCCACTGGTGTCCTTTGGCATAACGGGAAGAACCGTCTCTGCGCAGGTCGAACTCAAAGAGATAGCGACTCTTGTAGTCATAGTTGAAACGACCGAAGAAACCGAGAGTAGCATAATGATCCAGAGAATCCCAGGCCTCTATCTTTCCTGTACTGGTAGATATGGACGGTTGGCCCGGTAATACCATCCCCATTTTATTGGCATAAAGACCGAAGTTCTTCTTATATTCCGACTGCATACCGGCCATTATCTTGAAATTGTGTCCCTTGAACTCTTTTTCATACGTAGTATATGCATTCATTGATGTGAAGTCATCATTGTTAGATTCCTGCCATACACGCGTATCTTCAGTTCCAAATCCACCTTCAAGGTAAGGCTCGTTGCTCACCGAGTAGGAATAAATGAGACCTTTGGAGTAACTACGTTTGTTCATCCATTTGTTGTAGGTAAAGTCGGCATTGATAGTCCAACCTTTCAATGGCTTGATGACTACGTTAGCAGTGCCCCAGAAGTTATCGGTGTATGAAGTCTGAGGATTGGCATCGGCAATGAATACCATACGTCCGGCCGGAGAGAAATGTCCATTGGGATCACGCACAGGAATAGTAGGCCACACTACTTGTGTCCAACCAATCATATCGTTGACACTGCCACCCGGATTCATGCCGTAAGCGGGAGATACACTCTTTTCGTGTGAATAACGTACATTCAAGCCCACGGTCAGCCACTTCGTCACGTCAGTCGTAATTTTGGCCAACGCATTGTAACGTTGATAATGATCATCGTAATATCTCAGTTTGCCTTCGTCTTTCAGATATCCCAGAGACATGACGTATGTAGTCTTGTCGCTACCACCCCGAATTGAGATGTTGTGTTGTTGGTTCAGCTGGTTATTCTTAAACATAGCTTTTTGCCAGTCTTCGTTGGCATTTGAACGTCCGTCTCCCCAATCAGCCCAACGGTCCGGATTATCTCGTTGCGGCACGTTGTTGGGAATACTGGTCGGATCATAGTAATATTTTTCAATACGCTCCATCGTCTCCAAGTCAATAATACCACTACCGCCTCCATTGATGTCAGCTTCTCTAAAAAGTCTGGAAAACTCCAATGAGCCGGCTGTTTTGGGTAGTACGGTCGGACTGTTGAACGAAAAATTATTGTTATAATTGATGACAGTCTTTTCATTCTTCTTACCTGACTTAGTGGTAACCAATATCACACCGTAGGCAGCTTGCGCTCCATAGATAGCACTTGCAGCAGCATCTTTCAATACAGTCAACGTCTCAATGTCATTGGGATTCAAATCATCGAAATAACCGGTTACACCGTCTATGATAACCAATGGACTGTAGGTTGCATCCAGTCCGGCATAACCTCGGATATTGAACGATGCCTTCTTACCCGGACCACCGTCTCCATTGGAGATATTCAAGTTGGCTACCTTACCCTGAAGTGCTGCGGCAGCATTAGTTACAGGACGGTCCTCAAGTTCCTTCGCCCCTACTGTGGCGATAGCACCCGTAAGGTTGGTTTTCTTTTGTACACCGTAGCCCACTACCACTACTTCGTCTAACAATTCCGTATTGTTCTCTAATGTAATATTTAGAAAATTACCAGTTACTTTTACTTCCTGAGATAAATAACCGATAAAAGATACCACAATAGTAGAACCTTTTACAGCGTCGATGGCAAAACTACCGTCTATACTAGTAATCACTCCGGTCGTGGTCCCTTTTACAACTACATTAGCACCAATTACAGGTTCGCCAATATTGTCTACAACCTTACCTTTTACTTGTATAGCCTGCTCTATGGCGGCCATCGCGTCCATACTTCCAAAAAGTAGCAATACCATTAGAGGTATTAGAATGTGTTTTTTTATTTTCATAATACTAACTTTGATTAAAAAGACATTTATTTTTCAACATCTGATAGTTCCTTGTTTATGTAAACAGGAAGAATGAGCTAGGAAGAGTTTTCTTTTGTCATACCAATTCTTTTTTAATAAGTGTTTATATTTATTTAGTTACTGCTAACCGAGCATACATCTCTACCATAGCAGCTTGCGTTAACAGCCACTTGCGGTCATCATGGGTTCTTCCACTAAAATCGATATCGAAAAGCCCCTTCTCATCACGCACATGTTCCCATGCATAATCCATGTTTTGATTGAAAGAGTTGATATATGTTTTATTATGGTCAGTTTGGTAGAGTTCAATGAACCCTCTCAGCATAACGGCAGTAAACCATACATCCCCCTTTTTAAGGAGTTTGAAAGGTTCCCCTTCTTCAGGTATAAAATTTATAAAAAAATAGTTATAACACGCTTTTGCTATATTTTGAGCATCCTTCAAAAAATGGCTACAACCGGTAAGTTGATATAATAAAGTGGCAGCCTGCATCATTTGCCCACTATTGTAGGCATATTTAGACTTATCAATTTTCCCATCCAAAGAGATATTGTCAAAGTATAAATAATCGGTCGAATCTTGCAGTCTTTTTTTAGTCCACTCATATAGTTCCTGCCCTTTTATCAGGTAAGAACTATCTCGGATAGCTTTGAACATTTTTAATGCGAACACTGATGCCGGTGCGTTAGAACATGTATTTTTAGATACTTTCTTTTGCTCACACCAATAGATACCTCCGCCTAATTTGTCATCTGCTCCACTCTCTATAAATTTCCAGATAAGCTGGGCTTTCTTCAGGTATTTTTCTTCTTTTGTATTTAGATAAGCATCTGTGAAGTCAATACCCAACCAGATATTATCATCGTAGAAGCGGTCGGATTGGGAAGCCGTGTTTATGTACGAGGCATAACCGGCAGGGCTTCTGCTGATATCTAAATATTTTTCAAGTCCCCGCAATACCTTGTTATCGAGTAATGTCTTATAGCTCTCATCCCCGGTTGCTGCCCATAGTGCATTTACAGCAGAAAATGTCCCGGAATAAGGCCATAAGTAAGAATATTGATTGGGGATTTCTTTTTGTTCTTCAGAAGCCAGATACGTGGCTGTGTAATTTCCTACATTAGAAGGATAATTCTCTCTTAACAGACAGGTTCCTGATACAGAATAATTTGCATATAAAGAATCAAGTGTTTGTGTAGCCCGTATCAGAGTTAAGCCACTATCTATAGTAGTTTGTTCTTGTGTATCGCATCCGGTCACAGTCAATGCACAAATGAAGATGATGAAAAGTACTTTTTTTGAGTTCATTGTCGCTCTGTTAGATTATTATTGTGTATCATTACTTTCTTTTAAAGAGGATATTTTTAAGATATCCTCTTTTCCTTTGTTTATAAAACCTCTTTCACCTAATCAATTTCTCTAATAACTACTGAAATCTGCCTGCAAAAGTATAAGATACGCTGAAAGGTGTTTTATAAATCCATGACATAAAAGTATAACTGTATCTTATGACATAAATTTGGATAATTATGTCCCGAAATCGTATAAGAAAAAGTGAGAAAAGAGAAAAAAAAGATGATTTATGAAGAAGGAAAGAGAAAATTATATATTATCCATCAACAACCAAAGTACAATTCCGGTCAAACTTTGACGATTGGTAGAGCATCACTTTATCTCTTCCCCCGGTAGTATAATTAAGATCCGAAAGCAATTCATGTTATTTTGATCGCATTTCTTCTTTGGTAACGGGGATTTATTACATTGATTCCTGTTTTTTTTGCCTCAAATATGATTAAGCAGATAATAAAAAATGAATAAATATCACCCATTGGAAATAAAATGCCATATTTGCACAATATTATATTCATTTTACCCAAAACAAATTATCAAATCCCATGCATACCACCATTTTAGAAACCGAACGTCTCCTTCTTCGTCCTTTCCGAGAAACGGATCTGCAAGAACTCTTTGAATGTTGCCAAAACCCAAACTTAGGAAATAACGCCGGCTGGGAACCACATAAAAGTATCGAAGATTCCAAAGAGGTCTTGCATACTGTATTTATGGGAAATGAAGGAGTTTTTGCCATAATTCTCAAAGAAGATAATTCACTGGTGGGTTCTATCGGTATTATTACTGACCCCAAACGGGAAAATACCCGGACACGTATGTTGGGATACTGGCTGAAAGAGTGCCATTGGGGAAAAGGTATGGCCTCGGAAGCGACACGAACCATATTGGATTATGGATTTAACGTACTGGGATTGCATTTGATTTCAGCGAACTGTTATCCGCATAACACCCGTTCCCGACTTTTATTGGAACGGAACGGATTTATATACGAAGGTATACTCCATGAAGCAGAAATGACTTATGACGGACATGTATACGACCATTTATGCTTTTATCAGAAAAAAGAAAGAGTGCCCATGGACTAAAAAGATCTTACGATGATATCCGCAAATAGAGTACGGACTGAACAGCCAACAAAATCACAAAAAGATATTCCGCTGTCAGATATACTGCCAGAGAGGCGGTATAATGACTTAGCAGATACAAATAGAACAAATAAATAATAATTGTTATCAACTGGAACCAAAAGGCAATACGGGTTTTACCCGTACCCGTCACCGCATTAATATACACATATCCAGGCAAAGCAAACATATAATTCAGCAACATCACTGCAAAAGGGATACTTGAAATATTAATAAGTTGAGAACTGTCCGTATAGAATCCAGTAATCTGCCGACGAAAAACCATAGCTAATACTATCAGGGGAAGACCAATTGCATAGCCTAACTTTAAAATTTTCCTACAAAGTGGAAACAGGTATTGCCTCTCTCCTGCTCCGATCAAATTACTGACTAATGCTCCCGTAGTGGCAGCAAACGAATTAACAATTACAAAGAAGATTGTAGAGACACTTCGAATAATATTAGAAACAGCAAGCTGAGCTTCTCCCAGTCGTTCAATAACCACGAAAAAAAGAAACCACGGAGCAACACTGATAAAGGCATGGAGCATACTCCATACAGAGAGGTGCCATAGCTCCACTAACAAACATTTGTCAAATATAAATTTTAGTCCAAACTCTGTTCTATCGATTATCAGCCAAGTATAAATCATAACAATCAGAAGAGAAGCAGCTTCGGACAAAGAAGAAGCTATCGCCGCACCCGCTATTCCTCTATCAAGAACAAAAACAAACCAATAATTACAGGGAATATTTATTAGAACGGCTGCCAGTGCTGCCCATGACAAAGCATTGGTTCGGACAATACCAATATAAAAAGAACGAAATGCCAGAAAGGGAAAAGAAAAAAGCAAACCGAAACATCTCCAATACAGATAATCAATCACGGCACAATATATCTCAGAAGAGTGCACAAAATATCTCAAAAGAAACGGAGAAAAAAAATAAGAAGAAAGGCTAAGCAAGATAGCAAGTACACATAGAAAGACTAACCCCTGAAAGAAAGTTCTGCCTGTTCCGGTATGATGTCCCTTTCCATTGTACTGTCCAACCATCACTTGTACTCCCAAGCTAAAACCAAATCCTAACATATAAATAGCAAGATAATAAATACTGCCAAGAGCGGAAGCGCCAAGTTCCACCTCACCAACATGCCCTAGAAAAACAGCATCGGTTATATTGATTAATTGTTCCATCAGAATGCTCAACATCACAGGATAGTTGATAAGCCAAATTTGTCGATAAGTATAATTCATTGCTCAACTTTATGAATACTGCACATTTATGACACAAGGAAGATATCCTACCCAACAGTATCAACATGTACACAACTGATAAATAAATAGATACGAAACTCAGGGAGAGAAGCCGGGGCATCTATCCTATAGCTGAATAATTTTATTTAGAAAAAATTATTCGTCGAGCTTAGCTATATACAAAGTTTCATGTAGGAGATTAATGACTTAATGATGAATACGGAACAAAGGTATAAAAAAGAAGCGGATAAACAATTTTCTCCCTCAAACGTTTTATTCTCACATAGAATGAAAAAACAAATAAGAATATGGAACAGTCATTCAAAAAAGGAATTGTACTCCATCTAGCCTCATTAGTAGAATATTCTGAAGGTGGAATTATCAGTAAGCAGTTAATCAAAAGCCCTGCCGGAAACATTACTTTATTCTCATTCGACAAAGGCGAAGGACTTAGCGAACACAGTGCTTCATTCGATGCTTTAGTACAGGTATTGGAAGGATCTGCGAATATTGTTGTAAATGGACAAGTTTTTACGGTAAATGCAGGAAAAAGTATTGTATTTCCGGCTAATGCGCCGCATGCATTGACAGCTATTGAAAGATTTAAAATGTTACTGACAATGATTAAAGAGTAGAATCCTCTGATACAACATTCTGGATTGAGGTAGAAGAATAATGTAGCAGGTAAGTTTATTCTTGATTTTTTTAATATCTTTGTTGAAATCAAATCTTACCTCAATACGATGAATGTCAAAATAGAAAATAGCTGGCAACAGCGCCTGCAAGAAGAGTTCGATAAACCCTATTTCGAAAAATTAGTGAACTTTGTCAAGAATGAATACGGGAAGGCACATATACTTCCACCCGGACATCAAATTTTTCATGTATTCAATTCATGTCCTTTTCAGAATGTAAAGGTAGTCATTTTAGGTCAAGATCCATATCCTAATCCGGGACAATATTATGGTATATGTTTTTCCGTACCGGACGGTGTCGCTATTCCCGGTTCACTTTCCAACATTTTTAAAGAGATACATCAGGATCTAGGCAAGCCGATTCCCAATTCGGGTAATCTGAATAGATGGGTCAAACAAGGAGTATTCCCCATGAATTCCGTACTTACCGTACGAGCTCACGAAACAGGTTCACACCGTAATATAGGATGGGAAACTTTCACCGACGCAGTCATCAAAAAATTAAGTGAAGAACGTGAAAATCTGGTATTCATGTTATGGGGATCATATGCCAAAGAAAAAGCATCACTAATCGATACCGATAAACATTTAATATTAACTGCCGTACACCCTTCTCCCCGATCCGCCGATTATGGATTTTTCGGTTGCAAACATTTCAGTAAAGCCAATACCTTTTTACGAAGCAGAGGCATAGAAGAAATTGACTGGTAGCATTTTTATTTGCATTCAGCAACATCGGACAAGTGCTCTCTTTCTTTTCACCCTATCTTTGCAACATTGAAATACCAATTGAATCATGGAAGGAAAAAAGACAACGCAAGAAGAATATCAGAAGTGTGTAAATGCAGTAGTAGATTATATTAATCTCCACTTGGGTGAAGAAATTGACCTGAAATCATTGGCCAGAATCTCCCATTTCTCCCCCTTCTACTTTCACCGCATTATGAAAGCGTTTTTGGGTGAACCCATCGGTACCTTTATTGTCCGGACACGAACTGAAGCAGCGGCACGCCTATTACGTTATTCATCAACTTCCATATCCGATATTGCCTATCGGATCGGATATGCTTCTCCATCGTCTTTTTCCAAAATATTCAAACAAATGTATGGTATCTCTCCAACAGAATATCGTAATAATAAAAACTATGTAATTATGAAACCAGCAATTATTAAACCGGATCTGGAATTGAAAAAGGAAATCAGAGAACTCCCCCAACGAAATGTAATTTATATCCGCCTCTTTGGTGATTATAAACTAAATGACTATGCAGGCACATGGATGCACCTCATTCAGTTTGTGAAAGAACAAAATCTTCCGATGGGAGACCCTTCTCCACTCTGTATCTACCATGATGACCCCAAAGTAACCCCAACCGATAAACTTCGTACTGACGTATGTATGTTGTTACCATCAAATGCAAAGCCGAAAGGAAATGTAGGATTCAAGCAATTGCCTGCCGGACGTTATGCAACCTTCCTATACAAGGGTTCATACGATCAGTTGCAAGCCGTGTATGACACAATTTACGGCAAATATCTACCTGAAATGGAGTGTACACTAAGCGATGAACCAAGTGCTGAAAGGTATCTTAATGATCCATCATGTACTCCTCCCGAAGAGTTATTAACCGAAATCTACATTCCAGTCGAATAAATCTTTGAAAGAGCATAGGTTGGCAAGGTATAATACTGCTTTGCCAACCTATTTATTATTTTAGCCATACCATAAGAAAAGTCAGAACAATAAACACAATTCAATCCTAAACAGCTAACTATCAGCTCCATGATTATCACAACTCTCCCGAAAGTAATAATATAAGAATCCATCCAAATTAAATATTCATTATATAAATACAAAATATTATCATAATTCATAGTAATAATTATATTAATATCATTAGCTTTGTTATTTCAGAAATGTAGAATATAAGACAACAACTGAAAACATAACATAATACTATAATAATGAAAAACATGAAACTCACATCCATTATGATAAAATTCATAATGATTCCTCTTCTATTTACTACCTCATGCGTAAATGAAATTTCAGAAGATCCTGTAGATATTCCCGGAGAGATACCCATCCGTCTTTCTACACAAATTTTATGTAACCACACACGTGCTATCAATAATGAATTTCAGGAAAAAGATGCCATCGGTCTGTATGTATTGACACAATTATCAACCATCAACCAGAAACGATACATTGACAATATGCGTTTCACATGTTCCCAAGCAACCGGTTTCCAACCGGAAGAAACAATCTATTATCCCAAGGGAGACGGTAAATGTGATTTTATAAGTTATTACCCTTTTCAAGAAACAGGTATTAACCAAGACCAAAGTATAATGCAAGTCCAAATACATACCGACCAAAGTTCTGTAAGCAAACACTCGCTCTCCGACTTTATGATCGCTACAAACAGTGATATTACCCCCAGTCAAAATATGGTATCTATGGAATATAAACATAAACTCTGCAAACTGAAAATCACTATAAAACCAGCTCCGGGAGAAGATATAGATGAACTTTTAAATGACAATCCATCTCTATCATTAAATGGATTCCATTCGGACGCATCATATGATTTTCTCACAGATCGATTCGAGCCATCGGGACAAACAATTAGTGTCACACCTCATGGAGAATGGAAAATAGAGAATAACGCTCTGACAGGAAAAGAAGTCATATTAATACCCGAAGAAATAGAATCTGACAATCACTATATAAATATAGATATAAACGGTAAAAGCTATAGTTGTCCATTTCCTGATAATTTTCAATTAGCCAGTGAAAAAAATTGTTCTATAGCCATTATTTATAAATCATCCGAAGGTATCCAAATCAACAATTTCGATCATAGCATTACAGACTGGACAGAAGGGGATTCCGGTGAAACGACAGCCCAGGAAACATCAGGCGTAATTCATCTCTCAGCTCTAAAATTCAGTAAAAGTAACGTTTATAAGGCAATTAATGAAGGAACTCAGGTAGCTGAAATATGTAAAGAGTATCTTTTAGCTGATAACATCGACGCACAAGCCATTGTCGTCTATCCCGTCCTAAACGGAGCAACAGATCTGAATAACGGAACAGTAATTTGTTTACTTGACGAACCAGCATCCATTCATGGAGGCAAAGTCTCTTGGAACAAAGTTAATAACGCATTAGACTACACGCCTGGTGAACAAAATATTATCAATGATTTCTATATAACTGAAGATAAATCAATATCAATATCCAAACCGGAAAACCCTCTTCTAATACGATTACAAGAGGACGTATTGACTGATATCCGAAGTACGGAAACTAAAAGTTATCCAATCGTAAAGATAGGGACACAATATTGGATAGGGCGTAGTTTGGAAGCAACACGATATACCGATGGTAGTAGCATTAATGAAATTAAAGATTATCAAATGAACCTACCTGGATATTTCACTTATAACAACAAATATTTTTATACATACCCAGCTATAGAAACTGGATATTTATCTACTATAGGATGGAAAATTCCCAACCAGAAAGAGTGGGATTCGTTAAAAGATTATTTAAAAAATAAAGCTTCTAACCTTAAAAGTGGTTCATGGAAATTAATTGAAAAAGGGGATAATTACGATGCATTAAATAAAAGCTATTTCAATGGAATTCCTGAAGGATATTTTATAAACTATGAAAAAACAAAAGGATATGCAATGAAAGATGCAGGAGTAGGTTACTGGGTATCCCAAAACAAAAGTGACCCAGAAACTAAAGGAGGTGTTTATCTACTGAATACTAATGACGAGATCAGAGAAGGTACAACTGCAGACAGAGCAATTTCTGTTCGTTGCATACGCAAATAGATAGTAAAAGCTGCATAGTAATCTCAAAATTGGAATAATTACTATGCAGCTTTTGTCAGTTACCACGTTTATTAAAACTCCCTCATCATCCGAATAGGGAATCTTCTAATTTTTTCTGTCTTTATAATTAAGAAATCAATTATAAAACCAAAAACAGAAAACATATGCAGAAAGTACTCTTTATCACCACAATTCTACTTACATTATTCGCCCTTTCTATCCGTGCCGAACACAATCCTCGAAAAAAGCCCGATGTATCTGCCCAATTCCAAACCGTCTCCGGTCACAGCATCTGTTTAAATGGCATCGGACTAGCCTATAGTTATGAATATGCTTTTGCTCCCAAAGGGACTATTATTTTTAGTGCAGGATCTTCTTATGCTTTTGGAAGAATACTACAGCTCAAAATGGAATCACTCCGCGAATTTCATATCGACACCAAAGACTATCATTTAGTAACCGGAGATTTAGCCATAGAACCACGTTTTTATTATAACCTGAAGAAAAGACATCGCAATGGCAAACGTACTTGGGGCAATTCCGGCGGGTATTTATCTGTTAATTTCGGATATTCTTTTCCTATAACCATTACCAGTGGAGTGAAAGCAGCCCACATATATGTTATCACCCCCTATTGGGGATTCCGTCGCGTATGGAAGCATTTTCTATTCGATCTATCGGGTGGAGTCGGCTATATCGGATCTTCAAATGGAACTTCTGCCGTTTATCCGGGTTTAAGAATAGGTTTAGGATACAGATTCTGATCCTCCTATTTTAATTGTAGAATAAGCAACCAAAGTGTCTTATACAAAAAATGGCTACTCATCCCGAGCAACCAATCTTTTGTTAACCTTAAATCTAATACTTATGAAAAAAACACAATACAAATATACCGAATTTCAATCAATTAGCAAATATCAGATCAAAAATATTCCGTATTATAACACCGTTTAATATTCACGCCTATTTTGTTAATACTTCGCATTAAAAACGTTAACAATTAACACATTCGTTCACAATTCTCTTGTAACTCTATAGCCTTTGGGAAAACAATATTGTTCTCCAAATGAATATGATGGTGCAAATTATCTTCAAACGTCCTCAACATCTCAAGTAGCAACCTATAACTACTACAAGCGTCACCAGGTACCAGATATCCATGAGTTAACCCGGAAATCCTGCGAAAACGTTCTCCTTCGGCATCATGTTCGCTCATCATTACCGAAATAGGGCTACTCACACTTCCACAATGGAAAGCCGGAATAGGACGATGTTGAGCCACCGCATCAAATAAATCATATATATAAGGAAACAAAACCATCTCCTCCTTAGTAAGATGATTGTTCAGATCTATCCAGGATTCCTGAAACAGTTCACGCACTTCATAAAGTTCCGGGTGCTTTCCGGCATGTGCTTCACAAACCCTATCAAGCAACTGGAGAATTTGCGGTCCCTGATAACGGATATTACGATGATGGAACTTCAAAATGTAATCTACTAATAAATCTATAGGCCAACTTTTAAAGTCAAGAGTTAAGGACTGTTCCGATTTTATTTCCTTCAATTCTTCAAGCAAACAATCTGCGTCTATCCCCATTTTCCCGCAAGCATCAGCCAGGGAAACATCTCCATTACAGCAAAAATCAATACCATACTTATTGAAGACCTTTGCATAATCAAAACAATCGGCTACAATTTGTCCAACCGCCATTAGTTTATAATCTTTCATAACTTTCATCTTTTATTATTCAGTGGGCAAAGGTCGGAAATGAGATACAAATAATTTGTAACCAATGTTACAGGATGGATTTTCTTTCGTTTTTTAAATAAATGGAGCGAGTACACCAAATGAAGATGTGTCAAAACCCGGATACGCCACAGATCAGCATCGTTAGTTATCAATAGATTAAGTTCACTTTGTGGAACCCTGTGTTACTCTGTAGTGAGTTATGACACACCTTCAGTACTACTCTCAATTAAAATAATACAAGAAGATAGCGATACCTTCAAGGGCTTTCTTTGGCTGATCTTTAATCTCAATCGCAAATTTAATCTCGGCTTTAGCCACACCACGCAGATTAGTCAAAGAATGGAGACTTGCTTTCAAACGTACACTTTGGCCTGACAATACAGCTTGTCCAAACTTCATCTTGTCCATACCATAATTGATCATCATCTTCAAATTATTGACCTCAATAATCTGATTCCATAAATGAGGAAGCAATGACAATGTCAAATATCCGTGAACAATAGTGCTATGATAAGGACTCTCCACTTTAGCACGTTCCGTATCCACATGAATCCATTGATGATCCAATGTTGCGTCAGCAAAAAGATTGATACGTTCCTGAGAAACTTCCAGATAGTCAGAGACTCCAATCTGCTGGCCTATCAACTTCTCAAAATCTTCATAAGAATTAATAATCACTTTATCCATATTTCTTTATTTAAAAATGTACATCTTTGCCACAAAGATATATTTTTTTTAGATAAGTTAAAATTAATCTGATCTTTTAGATTCTTCCGAAGAAAAACCAAACGGTTTTATACATGAATCTGCTTTCCCAAATATTCTATACCGATATTTCGAAACCAATAAATAGATCGCATCCCTCAGCTTAGCCGGAATAAGAATTAATGGATAAAGACACTGCCAGAATCCCCCCAAATCTTTTAAAATATAGAGTATAGCTGTAGATTTGGAATAACAACGATTATTCCGAAAATAATAAAGAGTTTTATTAGTACTTTCAACAGCATATCGTTTCAAGAGGGATTTCCCCGTTTCGGACTGTAATGAAACAAAACGAAACAAGCCTTTTCTATCCCTCTTTACAACAAATGTAACCGCACCATTGCAAAGGTTACATATACCATCGAAAAGTATAACATTCATTCTAATGTTCTAAATGATGGAAGTCTCGAATGCACTGGTCAGCATATCATAATCAGCGTCGCTGTATTCTCCTTTTTCCCTTACTTTCTTCACCTGTTTTATAAATGTTTCCACTTGTGAAAGGAAAGCCTGATAAGACTTCATTTCGCCTTCATGACCATTTACAACAGGAAGTTTTTTCGCCGCATCCAGTTGTTTAGTTAGCTCGGCTACCTTCAGATCAATACGTGGACCGTCCATCCTATGTTTACGTGCATAAAGATTCAGAATACTCTGCATTGTGGAAGACATTTTTCGGACAGACATAATTTGTGCTTTTAACGGATTATCCACCAAAAGTACCAGCTCGGCCTGTTCGGTGAACGGACTCAGAATATCAAAGATATTCTGTTTATATTCGGACATCTGCGTGCTTAACTGATAATTCACATCCAACAATTTCTTCGCATTCGTTACATCTTTCTTTTTCAAATAAGAAAGATAAGTATCAAAGTTGGCATAAAATTCTGTCCTTGCCTGAAACAATCCGGTATAGTTCTGTTTCAGATTCCGGCGGGTCTCCTCGTTGAAACAGTTACCCGGATTCAACACTATTGCCGAGTCTTTTGAAACAACGGCCGGAGGAACAATGGCAGAAAGAGCTGGGGCTTTTCCTTTTTGTTCCATATAATCCAATACAGCATTTACATCTTTTTCCTTCACCATATCTTTCAACACCCCAAGCGAAGTATTATAATACTTGATTACTTCTGCCGCATTTTCAATATCTGCCGTACTGACAACAGGAGCTTTACTCTTATCCCCGCCTGAGCAAGAAGCCAACAGGAAAGCACTTACAAGTGCTCCAACTAACAATAGATTTTTTTTCATAATGTTTCCTTTAATAATTAATAAATAGAACAAGCTTATAGAACGTTGATATTGCACTAATAACAATATAAAAATCATTTTGCTTTCAAAATCATCTATAAATTATAAAGGAAACCAATCGGATGGAAGAATAAAGATTAATATAGGGAAACTATATAACCATATAAAACAAAAAATGGCTACTCATCCCGAGCAACCAATCTTTTGTTAACCTTAAATCTAA